>TARA_R110000751_G_scaffold307769_1_pt1 | contig 190380 bp, 175 predicted proteins | sample TARA_R110000751 | Tara Oceans TARA_R110000751 (sample SAMEA4398001) | marine metagenome | biome: Polar Biome; feature: [MES] marine water layer (ENVO:01000295) within the mesopelagic zone...; material: water (ENVO:00002006), including particulate matter (ENVO:01000060) such... | reverse complement strand
TTTCATCCGGCGAAGGTGGGTCAGTTTACCCGGCTTATCCAACTTATCAGAAAATTCCTGGTCTGCATTTGGATATCCCAAGTTGTTTTTTGCGACAGATTGGATGTTTTGCTATAACGCTCTAAAATATTTTGATTAAAGATATCCACGGCCCTTAAATTTAAGGATAATCGATTTTGCAACAATCTAGCTCTTGCCGCTATATCAAATCTGCTCCTGGATTGTATATAATTAAAGGGGTTTTGTTGTTTCGGATTATGGAAATAGGTAATATCCATAGTAATCTTATTTGATAAGCTTATGGTGTTCTTCAGCTGGAACCTTGAAGCAAAGGTTCTATCCCAGGTTACCGATTCCGATTGGTCAATATTGGTAATATAATGGTTAAAACTCATCCTTGTGTCCCAAAAAGGAAAGAACTTAAAATCAACAAAGGCTTCCAGACCGTAGGAATTAAAATCTCCTGAATTTTCATATCGAAAAACCTGTTGGTCCGCCGTGGATTGTTCCGTCCAAAGAATGACATCTTGTCTTTTCCTGTAAAATGTGGTCAGTCCCCATCCCATATTTTCCAACCTTTTTAGATAATTGAATTCTATATTATGGCTGTACTCGGGTGTTATATTTGGGTTGAACTCCCAAACATATAGCGGGTTAACTATCTGAAAAGCATTAATGTGATGGAAATTGGGTCTTGAAATGCGCTTATTATAGCCTATGGATAAACTTCCATTCGCGAGGGGATGCGAAAGGTGTACAGAAGGAAAAATATTCGAATAATCCCGGTTCACGGCAAAGTTTGTTTCGGCATTGATGGATTCAGACTTAAATTGCTCCCAGCGCAAACCAGTCTGAAGCTGAAACTTTCCCAAACCCATTCTCAATGAACTGTAAATACCCCATAAGGTTTCCTCGTAATTAAAACGGCCTGGTATTGTTTCAGGTGCCTGCAATCTTTCACTGTCAAGCTCTTGGATATTTCTGCTAAAACCGGTTTCAAGGGATAGTTTGTCACTTATGGGCAGGTTATGGTCCATGGCCAAGGATTGCAACACAAAATTTTCCGTTAATGACAGCTCTTTCACCAAAATACCATCTTCAAAATCGGCTAGGGGGTAATCGTTATTGCTTGAGTTGATATTGTAATCGACTTCCACAAAATGATCTTCTCGGTCAAAGTTCAAGCGGTAGTTGGCATTAAGGATATTGATATAGTGAAAATGGTCACTTACACGCAAAAATTCATAATCATCCCTATCCGTGACCGCTGTATACAAAGACTCATTGAAATAATTATGGGAATCGTCAGTGTGGTCGAAGGTAAAGGAAAACTCATGTCTATCTTTCAAGAAGACGTCAAATCCACCACTAATTCTTTTTATAGTCCCGTCGAATATGTTCGGTGTAAAAATGGTTTCCTCGTTGCCATTACTGAAATTTCGATCTATCGTTTGGTCATTGATGGTTCTTTGATTGGACCTGGAGGCGTTAAGCCTAAAATTTATAAAGGATATATTATAATTTGCATCCATTCCCAAGGAGTACCTTCGTGTACCCGCTGTTGAATTTAGATTGAAGTTAAGTCCCTGGTCCATTTTCTCTTTGAGAATAATATTAATAAGACCTGAAAGACCATCAGCTCTATATTTTGATGACGGGGCCGTAATGATCTCCACACGATCGATCTGCGATGCAGGAATCTGTTGTAAAAGTTCCGTCGCCAATTGGGACGTCAATTTTCCATTCACCAAAATCCGTATATTATCACTTCCCCTGAGAGCAACGGTTCCATTGGCCATGTCCACCTGCACCTCTGGAATCTGGTCAAAAGACTCCAAGGCATTTACTCCTGCCTGTTGAAGATCACTGCCAAGATTGATGATTTTTCGATCTAGTTTTTGTTGGGTAGTGGTCTGCTCCATTTTTAGGACCACTTCATCAAGGGTTTCTACCTGGGGGATTAGTCCAATACGGAGCTTTGTGTTAAAATCAATGTCGATTGATGGTATGACAGTCACCATATATCCCAATGAACTTATTTCTAAATGGCTGAAAACTTTCGGAATGGTGATTTCAAACTCCCCATTTTCATTTGTCACTCTTCCTTCAATCAGTTCATCGCCATTGAAAATCACGACAGTAGCAAATGGCAAAGGCTCTTGGCTCTGGTTATCATAGACTGTCCCTTTTAATCTTTTTTCTTGAGCTATTCCCAATTGACCGGCCATAAAAAGCAGTAAAAGGAAAAAATGTTTTGGATTCATTTATACATCTTTTTAAAATTTTGGTCAAAGATGAATTCTGATCCAGCTCAATTAAATTTTTATCTGTGAACCCCTTATTTTGCTCTGTTAATAATTCTTTCTTTTGAATTCTATGGTTAATTGTCCTTAGAATATAGGTATTCTGCCACAGGAGCATTCATTTTCTTATACTCATGCCCAACACCGGGGGCCACATGGAGTCTCTATTGGAAATCGGTTTGAAGGGAATCGGCAAGTTTTTTGGAAAAATCGTGATATTCATATACACCTGGCACAATATACAATGGCCCATAGTTTGACCTATGGAACTCTTTGGTGTTCACGTCATATTCAAACGTGATGTTCAAAACAATGTTCCAATAGATTCTCCCATATTCTTGGCTTTCCAAACGGGCTATTATTTCATCCCTAATAGTGTTTTTGATAGGAAAATTCGCCAATGTCATTTAGACCCAATCGTTTGCGAACGTATGGTACAGTTACTCTTGATTCTCAAGCTAATGCTAGCGAGCATCTTATCAATACTTTTAAAAACACCTCCGACAGATGCCGCCGAAGGTGTTTGTATCTTTTAAGGTTTCTAAAAATCTGTCCAAGCCCTTATAGCTCTTGTTGCAACAGAACTTGTTTTATTTAAAAAAGAATATATTGTGCCAGCACCTGGGCCAGAGAATACAATAAATTCAGCATTGTATGCATCATTCTCGGTAGAACTCCAATATTGTGTCAAGAAGTCATCACCCCCATTGGAAAGGATTACGGGCTGAATGATAGACAAGTTGTTATATACTTCGATCCATTCATCTGAACTCGGCAAAAACCAGTCATCATAACCATTTAAGCTCAAGTTGGAAACAATCTCAGCTGCAGTTCCTGAAGTTGTACATCCAGCGGAAATGATGGCAGTGGTATTTGTTTCTCCTGTACCTATGGTAGCTCCTGCTGATCCAGTTAAAACACCTGAGCATCCCCAAGTTGAACTGCTGGATTGGTTAGTAAGTGCCATTACCAAACCTTCACTATTGTTACTGGCTGGGTCTACCCAAAAAATGACTCCGCCATATTTGAATTCTCCAACTTCATTTAAATCGTTAAGCGCTACGAACGCATTGGCAGAAACTGATTGCATACCATTGTCCACCGATATGGTTGCAAGCATATTGGGATTGGTCTCAAAATCGAACAAGGATTCGTCGGCGACCGATAGCTCTCCTGTGTTTTGGTCTATGTTAAAAGCACCTACAGGATTCTGGAACGTAATGGTATAGGATAAATTTGAACCACTTGCTTGTAACACTCCGATGACATCTCCATTAGATGGGTTTTCATCAATGGTTAAGTCCGTATTTTGGGCGGCTACTTCATCAACATCATTTAAATTGATTGTTGCTGTTACTGTGGCCGTATTTGCTCCGCCGTCCACCAAAATAGTTGCGGTAATTATTGGGTTGGTCTCGTAGTCGAACAAATTGGGATCCACTACAGACAATTCTCCAGTACTGGCATCTACACTTAGGGCACCCGGCGGTGTTTGGGATGTAATGGAAAAACTAAATGTACCACTACCGTTAACTTGAATAGTTCCTACAACTTGCCCATCTGTAGGATTTTCATCTATGTCAGTTGAAAGATCTTGAGCACTCCATTCAACCACATCATTAAGATTGATGGTCACGGTGACAGGGTTTATGGCATCATCGAACGAAACACTTGCAAGCAGTGTCGGGTTGGTCTCAAAATCAAATAAAGAGGCATCGGCCACGGTGAGTTCTCCAGTGGCAGAATCAATGCTCATGGCCCCAGCGGGGGTTTGGGAATCAATATTAAAATTCAAGTTTCCACTTCCATTGGTCTGCAAAACACCAAGAGACTGACCATTTGTAGGATTCTCATCAATGGTTACTTCAAGACTTTGAGCGGTTACCTCGTTCAAATTATTAAGATTGATGGTCACTGTAACCGGGCTTTCCGCATTTTCCGCGTTAACCGTTGCAGTCAAGGTCGGATTAGTTTCAAAATCGAACAATGATGCATCGGCAACCGTAAGTTCTCCCGAGCTGGAATTTATGCTCATGGCTCCAGAAGGGCTTTGAGAGTTGATGCTAAAATTCATTGCTGTGCCATCAGTAACTTGAATAGTACCGATAGCCTGACCATCCGATGGGTTTTCGTCCAAGGCAACCTGCAAATCCTGGAGACTGACCTCAGTATTCCCCGCTCCATCATCATCATTGCTGCAACCAGAGGTTATTAGCAAGACTGTCAAAATCAATAAATAGGATAGTTTGTTCTTTCTGTTCATGATATAAGGTTTGATATTTTTTAAAAAAGTTTTGGTTGACACCATTTCAGACCTAGAATCATTTAAGGAAAAGAGAAATTTTCTGTAGGTTATCCTGAGTAAGAAATGGTTGTTGCAGGTTAAAGGTGCAACAATGTAATTGCCTAAGAAACAAGCAATACATATTCGCGAATTATAAACCCATATTCGTAGGGTTTAAATTCTTATGTGTTTAGTGCAAAGTGTAAAAATATCAGCAAATCAGAGCCAATGCATCAACAGGCTAAAGGCTATTATAATTGAGAAAGGTGGCTATAAATCCTTCCTTTTTTCTTGAAGAAACCGGTATCTTTTTCCCATCTTTCAAATAGATAATTCCTGATTTATCATATTTGTCAATGAATTTCAAATTCACCATAAAAGATTGGTGAGGCCTTGTGAAATTTAATTTCTCCAACTGTTCCTCGTATACTTTAATAGGTTTGGAAACAACATATTTTTTGCCATCAGCAAGATAGAAAGTGGTATACCCTTTATCCGATTCACAGAACAAAAGCTCTTGCAATTCTATTACCTGAAAACTATCGCTAAGTGATAGTACCAAAGTGGAGTCATTTTGATACCAGACCTTTTTTGCTGTTTGAATCTGTTCCTTTTGTGCAGAAATAGGTAAGCTCTTAATTTTTTTAAGTGCAGATTGCAGCTCGTCATAGTCCACTGGCTTTAACAGATAGTCAACCGCACCTATTTTCAGAGCCTTTAGTGCATATTCTTCGTAAGCCGTAATAAATATGGTTTTAAAATGTAGATGCTCCGTTTGGTCCAAAAAATCAAAACCAGTACCATCCGTAAGGTTAATATCCAAAAACACAAGTTCGGGCTTACAGGCATTTGCCACTACGACCGCTTCTTTAACAGATCCACATTCGCCAATGATAACCACATTTGTATCAACCGTTCCCAAAAGGTTGATCAATCCTTTTCTAATGTATGCTTTATCCTCAATGATTAGTGCCTTCATGAATTTTCAATTACTTTATATGGAATAATCAAAGTGACCCTTGTTCCCTGCTCTTGATATTTATGTCTGTCCTCTAAGGATATGCTTCCTCTCATTTTAAAATCCTTAGACAACATTCGCAATCTCTCACTGGTAATAGTGGTAGCCAAGGACTTCTTCTCAGTGTTTGATTTTTGTGACATGGCATCGATTCCAATACCATTGTCCGTAATGATACAGCTTATTTTTTTTTCCTTAAAACTTAGTTGAACCATAATTTCTCGATGTTCTTGATCTTCCATAAAAGCATGCTCTATGGCATTTTCAATAAAGGGTTGTATAAGCATCGGTGGAACCAAGAGCATATTGATATCTATATCCTCATCTACTAAAAGACTATAGTCGTAAGGGGTGTCGGCGTCTAAATTTTGCAGGATCATATAATTGTCAATAGCATCTAATTCTTGAATTAGAGGAACCACCTTATCCCTTGAATTCTCTAGAACAATACGAAGTAGTTTGGAAAATTTTGATAAGTAAGTAATGGATTTTTTTCCTTCCTTGTTCAAAATCATACCCTGCAATACCGAAAGTGAATTGAATATAAAATGAGGGGTCATTTGTGAGCGTAACAGTTTTTGCTCGGTGATAATACTTTGGTTCTTAAGCTTTATGGTATTGAATTTTTGATAAAAGACCATGGAACCAGATACAATGGACATGATCAAAATAACAATAATGGCCCATAAGTAATTTTGTTTTGATTTTGCAAGATCTTGCGATGTATCCATGACGGTTTTTGTTAGTTGTAATTCACGGATATTGGCCGAATCCAAGGCCTGTTTGTACTTGTATTCATATTCAATTTGCGCTATTTTTTCAATATTCTCTTTGTTGAAAAGGCTGTCATTCAAAATTTTAAACTGTTCGTGACTTGCTAGGGCTTTTTTGTAGTTGCCCATATTTTTGTAAATAGTTGAAAGTAACCCAGCGGTTTCTTTTTGAAGCTGAATTAGTTTAAGTTGAATGGCTATGTCTTGACTCTTTAAAGCATTTTTCAGGGCTTCGGTATATTGTTTTTGGGAGTGGTAGTATTTGGCAAGCCCCAAATAGGTTCTGCACATTCCTATTTGAGAACCAACATCCGTAAATAATGCTAATGCGTTGTTGTAATTTGAAAAAGCCTTATTTTCTTGATTAAGAACCAATTGCAAGTCTGCTACATTGTTTAAACTTTTGGCGATTTCAGATTTATTATCAATACTTCTGTTTATTTCCAAAGCATCGCCAAATAGCACTAAAGCCTTTTCGTTTTTAAATTGACTTTTATAGACATTTCCAATACCATTTAAACATATGGCGATGGCTCTTTTGTCATTTTGTTCCCTACTTCTTTCTAAAGCCTTGTTTAAATATATGATCGCTTCATCAAGTTTGTTTTGTATCTGATAAATAGTGCCAACATTTATTAAGAGCATAACGGTCCGCTCTTTATTTTGAAGGCTATCATACGTAGCCAGGGCCCTGTTAAAATTTTCCAGGGCCAAAGGAAAATTACTTTGTTCAGCATAAATACTTCCTATGTTATTGTAGGCTCTTGCGACACCGTTAAAATCTTTTAGTTGTTGTTTAATTTCCTTGGCCCGGTTATAATTGAGGATGGCTTCCTTATAGTTACCTTGATATGCATAAACATTACCGATGTTGTTTAAACTTCCTGCAACGCCTTTCAAATCATTAAGGCCTTCATCTATAATTGCCGATTTTTTGTAATATTCTAAAGCTTTTGGGTAATTAGCTTGATATTCATAAGCGATTCCAATACAATTTAAACTGTGTGATTCTCCTGATTTATCCTGTAATAACGTATATTGTTTTAATGCTTGCTTCGCATAATTTATAGCTTTAGGATAGTTTGATTTAATAATTTCAATATGTGCTTTATAATAAATAACATCCGCTTTTCCTTTTTCAAAATTTAGCTTTTCTGCCAAATCCCCTGATTCTTGGACTAATGTTTCCGCATTATTTACATCTACATCATAAATCTGATGAATCATGTCATTTAACAGGTTTACGCGAACGGTATCATTTGCCTTATGATTTTCCAATGCTGTTTTAAGACTATCTATTTTATTGTTGTGAGCTTTTACATTGCTCAGGGAAAACATTAAAAAAAATACTAAAAACCAATATTTGTGTTTGAAGAGATACAACCATACCCTGCTAAATATTACTCTTTTTATTAACCCTGATGAGAAAACCGTAGTAAGTGGTGCATTACATGGAGAAATGGTTTGGTCATTTAAAGTCATTGTTCGTATTGTGGTCAATTTTGGACAAAATACGGTTTTTCTGTTTCCTTGGAATACGAAAAGTGGCTTTTCATCATGATAAACTTATGCCAATGTATATACGTAATATCAGATCATATATTTGCCTGTCTTAAATGTATATCCGTTGCGGTCATATGAATGATTTGGAACTATTTTCATGAAATATACTAAGTATTGACCGGGCTCTTCCCCGGAAAAGCAGAATCAATTGGGCACTAAAGAAGGTAACAAAAACAAAAAACACTGAAAATCATAAGATTAACAGTGTTTTTTGTTTTCCTTGATAAGGTTATGTCGGGATGACTGGCCCAAATATTTTTAGGTATCCAACTATAAACCAATATGTTACGATATTTTTTCAAAAAAAGGTAACCGAATAGGTAACTTTTGACCGTTCCGATATGCTTTCTATGGCCAAATTAGTAAATTTTAGAGACAATTTTGATCAATTGAATTTAAATCACCGTTTTATTGAACTTTCAGGTTATGGTTTTTGGATATGCACGGGTAAGTACAATGGAACAAAGTTTGGATCTTTAATTGGATGCACTCCTCAAGGAAGGGATTCCACAAAAGAACATTTACACAGATATAGTATCGAATACCAAGGAAGTGCGGAAGAGCTTGAGCAAACTTTTAAAATATGTAAGTGATGGAGATACTATTGTAGTCTGGAAACGTGATCGGTTGGCAAGAAGCCTGATCCAATTTACAAATCTAATGACAAAATTAAAAGGAAAGGGAGTTCGTTTCAGGAGCATTACCAAGCCTTTCATTGATACTACGGAGAAATCTTCACATTCAGAGTTTATCATCAACATATTTGCAGGCTTGGCACAATTGGAAAGGGACATCATTATTGAACGGACCAAAGCTGGTCTGGAATCGGTTAGACGATGGGAGAAAATATTGGGAGCCCCGAAAGGCATAAGTAAGAAAAATTAACAAAAAGCTGTACTTTGTGAGGAGTATTTCAATGATGGCATATTGACCGTTACTGAGATATGCGAACGATTGAACATTTCGAGAGCCACCTATTAAATATTTAAGGCAAAGGGGGCTTTCGGGAAAATTGAGGTCGTATAAGAGATGATCAACTACATCGATTTAATTTCAATTTGGGATTTATATATGTAATTTACATCCTTCTAACCTAGTTGTTGAAACTGAAACAACAACTATCAAGAGCAAAATTGGAAAAGAATGAAATCAAACAACAAACTTTTAGGTTTGGGCACTTTGACAGCGATTACCGCTTCGCTTTGTTGTATAACTCCTGTTTTTGCTTTATTGGCAGGAACAACTGGAATTGCTTCGACTTTCTCATGGCTTGACCCCATAAGACCTTATTTGATCGGATTTACGGTATTGGTCCTTGGATTTCTTTGGTATCAGAAATTGAAACCTACAAAAGAAATCGATTGTGATTGTGAAAATGAGAAAAAACCAAGATTTATTCAGAGCAAAACGTTTTTAGGGATTGTTACAATGTTTGCAATTGTGATGCTTGCATTCCCATCATATGCTCACGTGTTTTATCCCAAAGCGGAAAAACAGATAGTTGTGTTTGAGAAATCGAATATAGAAGCCGTTGAATTTAAAATCAGTGGAATGACTTGCACAGGCTGTGAAGAGCATGTTACCCACGAAGTGAACAAGCTTTCAGGTGTTGTTAAATCAACTGCCTCCTATGAGAATGGAAATGCAATTATTGAGTTTGATAATTCGAAAACTGACATCATGGAAATCGAAACCGCTATTAATAGAACGGGGTATTCGGTGACTGACAAAATTGAAAATTAAAATGGAAGTCATTCTACAATCAACCATCACTTGCCCAAATTGTGGACACAAAAAAGAAGAAACATTGCCCATGGATGCTTGCCAGTTCTTTTACGAGTGTGAAAATTGTAGGCAAGTCCTAAGACCAAAACAAGGAGATTGCTGTGTGTTTTGTAGTTATGGAACCGTAAAATGTCCACCTATACAGAAAGGATCTAGCTGCTGTTCTTGATTTATAAACCAAAAGCAAACACACAGTATTCTATTTTAATAAAAGAGGATAAAGTTCAAATAAACGATTTCAATAAAGATTAAAAACCATGTTAGAGGATCCAAAAATCAATGTAAAGATTAAACTTGCACTATTTTGGATAACCTTGATGTTCCTGTATATCTATAATGATATATTGTCATTGTACCAACCGGGTCATATTGAAGAACTCGCAGAAGGCTATTCACAAGGAATGCAGTTTACACAACCTATCTTGGTTGGAGCGGCTATTCTGATGACACTTCCAGGCCTTATGGTACTGCTTTCAGTAATTTTAAAAGCGAGAGCAAACCGTTTGGTCAATATCACCATGGGCATTTTCCATATCCTAATACTTATTGGCACACAATTTATTGGCGAAGATAAACCATGGATTTATTGGCGGTTATATGAGGTATTGGAATTGATATTACTATTAATGATAATTAGAATTGCTTGGAAATGGTCTCAAAGCCAACAATGAAATAATGATGGATTGAACCTTAGAATTGAAAATAAATTAAATTAGTTATAGTTCAAATAAACGATTCAAAAGGTTGAAGAGAGATGTAATAAAGAAAGTAGAGATTGACGCCTTAGACCGTCTTAATATTAGTCCAGAAGAGCAAAAGTTCACCCAGATATTTAGAATTGCAACACAAGTTCATTGGGACCCTCAAAACCAAACTCTTTATTCTCCCAAACCAACGGATTGGACATATGTTGATTGGTATAATCATATAATCAAAGTTGCCCATGAAGAATGCTTCTGCTAGCTTAGTTTAACCAATGAAACTGTTTGGACAAATGTTCCAGAAAACATTAAGAATGCAATAATACAAGTTCAATAAAACGATGGCGAAGCTTCATAAAGGTTTCATACATTTCCAGTGATTTGGGTTGGTTTTGTATATTCAATGATTCGAAAGATCTTTATGCCCTAAACAATATAGTATGTTACTTAGGCTATTTTCCATTGTTTTATATGTTATCTGTTTACCAGTACTTGGGCAACAATTAGTACCCCCGATCCAAAACTATCAATTGTTGGACTATAAGGGAGGTAGTAAAAACTGGGATATTTCTGTAAATGATAATGGGGAACTTTTTGTCGCTAATAATAAGGGGTTGCTTCATTACAATGGAGAGGATTGGACCTTGCATGAATTACCGGGCAATACGATTATCCGTTCGGTGGAAAGTATTGGTAATCGGGTTTATACGGGGTCTTACGAAGAATTTGGATATTGGACCAAGAATGAATTTGGGGAACTTCGATATACTTCCCTAACATACCTGATAGAAGACCACACCTTTACAAGCGAGGAATTTTGGGAAATTTTTCCATCAACGGATGGAAAGGTGATATTTCGATCATTTTCTGCAATTTATTTTTACGACAACGATAAAATAACTGTTGTTGATCCTTCTGAAGTGGTTTCCGATTTTATTGAGTTCCAGGATAAGTTGATTGTTGCTGGAGGCTTCATGGGGCTTTTTGAGGCAAAGGCAGGAAAGCTGTTCCCCTTGCCCAATCAAGATCTTCTATATGGGAAAACGGTGAATGACATGACTGTTTTTGAGGAGAAACTTTTAATAGGAACCAAATTACATGGTTGTTTTATATATGATGGGGAAACGCTTTCCCCATGGTCCATTCCCATTGCCGAGGACCTTAAACAGCACCAATTGAACAAGATTACACCCTTAGGGAACGGACTGTTGGGTTTTGGAACGATCAAGAACGGGATGTACCTCTATGATACGGTTTCAAAAAGGCATAGAATTTTAAATAGGGAGTCGGGACTCCAGAACAATACGGTCTTATCAGGACTGCGATTCAACAATCAATTGTGGTTGGGACTGGACAATGGCATTGCCCGTGTTGGATTCAACAACCTGATATCCTATTATACGGATTATTCGGGAACCCTGGGTATGGTATACGATATGGCCTGGTACGACGGGAAGCTATTTTTGGGAAGTAACACAGGGGTCTTTTATTTTGAAGGCAGTGAACTTAGGTTTGTAAAAGGTTCGCAAGGCCATGTCTGGGATTTGGTCGTGCTTGAGGGCGACTTGTTATGTGGCCATAATACAGGGACCTATAAAGTCGATACGGACCGTTTTGAGCTTCTGAGTGAAGTGGCCGGAGGTTATCAAATAATAAAGGTACCCGATCAAAACTCCACTTACGTCCAGGGAACGTACAATGGATTGGTTAAATTCCAAAAACTGGAAAACGGTAAATGGGAAGTGGAGCCCATAGCGGGTTTTGGCGCACCAGTAAAACAATTGTGTTTCGAGACCCCTAACACACTATGGGTGACCCACCCTTATAAAGGTTTTTATAGGATACATTTTAATGAAGGGGCATATGATAAGCTTGATGAAGTTCAAACATTTGAGCACGAAGGCGCTCCAAGCGAGTACAATGTGAAGCTTTACAATATCAAAAACAATATTGTTTTGAACAGTGAGGGCATATGGTATGTTTATAACCCCATTGGTGATCGCATTGAAAAGTTTGTCGAGTTTTCGGACTATCGGAAAAAGGAACTGTTGTTTTTTGATGAACAATATTTTTGGTTTGTTGACGATACGGAGCAAAAGGCCATTATCCACACAAATCTCAAAGGGGATAGTCTCATGGTCACTGATTTGCCTTTACGTGAGCGATTGGCTCCAGATTCCCAAAAAGTGGTGAAGGTCAATGATAGTACTTCGTACATTACTCTTATTGATGGTTTTGCCAAAATCAATGATATTGAGTTGAAAAGCCTCACGGAAGAACAAGAACTTCCCATACCCGATTTTGTGGTGTTGGAAGATCAGAAAGAGAAACATTCAGTGTTGAAGGCTATGGTGAATATACCCTACAGGCATTCACAATCCATAACCGCAATAGTAGTTTCTCCAAAATATATTTCACCCCATTTTCATTACCGCTTGGAAGGCCCTAAAGAATATTCCGATTATGTAGAAAGCGGATTCATCAATTTTCAGAACCTGCCTTTTGGAGAATATACCCTTAGGGTTGCCACTGTAGGAATGGGGAACTCGGTCTCTGATTTCAATACCTTGAAGTTTCAAATAGCTCCACCATGGTATTTTTCTTGGTGGAGTTTGTTCATGTATATTGGCTTGGTGGTGTTGGCCTTTTATTTGGCACGAAGGTACAATAAGAGAAAATTGAACAAGAAGCACCGGGAACTTGAAGAACGCATGAGGCATGAACAGATAGAGTATATGGCAAAAATTGAGAAGGAAGAATTGGCCAAGGAAGTTAAGTTAAAGCAAAATGAATTGGCCAGCACTACCTTGAACATCGCCAGAAAAAACGAAATGATCTTGGAACTGAAGAATATGCTGGTTATGAACAAGGATAAGTTTCCTAACTCTCAACGATACCGCTCATTTATTAAAAAGCTCAACAATTCCATTGAAGATACGGAAGATTGGAAGCGCTTTGAAGTCAACTTTAAAGAACTGCACCAAGATTTCTTTGAAAGATTGCTCAAATCATACCCCTCTTTGACCCCGAAGGATTTAAAGCTATGTGCCTACTTAAAGATGAACCTCACTACCAAGGAAATTGCACCGCTTATGGGGATTACGGTCCGGGGGGTGGAAATACATCGTTACCGCTTGAGAAAAAAGTTGGATATGGATAGTTCAGACAACCTTTCCAACTTCCTAATTACCTTTTAAAACAAGAAATCTGGTTGCTGGAGCATTTTAAAAGGCTAATATCACTACTACATCAATACTACATCACTATGTTAATTCTTTTTACATCAAAATTGGTGCACACTACTGCATGGGCTTTAAAACAAGGTGTTTCGGTGATTATGAAAGTGATGTATTTTTTATGTATTCCAAACAGACCATAACCCTTGGTCACTTTGTTAATTTAGCAAAAAACAAACTCAATTATTGCACAATTATGAAAATTACTAGCAAACTATTGTTGTTATCGTTTTTATTGTTTCAGGCCATACTTTCGGCGCAGGAGAATATTACGATTAGGGGAACGGTCCTTGATGATTCGGGGCAACCCTTGCCCGGGGCAAGCGTAGTGCTCCAAGGTACTACTACAGGTATCCAAACGGATTTCGATGGGAACTATCGTTTGGATAATGTTCCAAGTAATGGAACCTTGGTGTTCAGTTACGTTGGATTTACTACTCAAACCGTGCCTATTAATAATAGGATGACCATTGATTTGACCATGCAGGAGGATACACAAAGTTTGGATGAAGTGGTAGTGGTCGGTTATGGTACACAAAAGAAAGCTGACTTAACGGGTTCCATTGTTACGGTGGATGCCGAACAAATTGAAAAGACCCCATCTGCCAATCCCGTTCAGTCCTTGCAAGGGAAGGTGGCCGGTGTGCAGATTGTTTCCCCAGGATCCCCTGGAGCATCGCCAACAGTGCGGATTCGTGGTTTGGGTACCTATTCTGACGCCACGAGTCTTTTGTACGTGGTCGACGGGATGTTTTACAGTAACATTGACTTCTTGAACCCCAATGACATTAAATCCATGAACGTGCTTAAAGATGCCTCTTCTTCCGCCATTTATGGGGTAAGAGCTGCGAACGGTGTAATCATTATTGAAACCAAGTCGGGAGGTAAAAATAGGAAGCCAACCATTGAGTATAATGGTTACACTGGGATTCAGCGAGCACAAAACGTTTTACAAATGGCCAATGCAGAGCAATTTGTTACCATGGCCGTGGAGTCAGGTTCTGATGCTGATGTACAGTTTATCCTAAACACTATGCAGCGTTACGGAAGAAGCCGCGTCAATCCAAACGTGCCCGATGTGAATACGGATTGGTACGATGAAATTATCCGTGATGGATTGATTCAAAATCATAGTATCAGTGTTACGGGAGGTACTGATAATGTATTGTACTCATTAGGAACAAACTATTTCTCCCAAGAGGGGTTATTGGATATGAAAAACGACTATGAACGATTCAATATTCGTTCAAAACTGGATGTGGATTTGACGGATAATCTAAGAATGGGTGTGAATACCGTTTTTAGTAATGCAACCCAGCAAACCCCTGAAAATTCGGCTTGGTTCAAAGCCTATTTTGCAATACCAATTCTTCCTGTCTTTGATGAGTTGAATACGGAAGCAACACCGACGCGATATGCCAATGCTCAAGCTTTGGGATACAGGGGAACACAAAACCCTTTTCCTGATATGGATTACAATGATAACAGATTGAAAATCCGTAAGCTGTTGGCCAATATTTACTTGAAAACGGATTTGATCAAGGATAAACTTACGTTTAAGACCACATATAATATTGACTTTTCCGCATTGGAAGAGCGTTATGTGAACCTACCTTATAACATGGGCTTTGGGGATCAAAGAATTTCATCAATAAATAGGAGGCAAAACAATTATTACAACCAGATTTGGGATAATGTTTTGACATATACCGATACTTACGCCAAAGACCATAATGTAACTATTATGGCAGGTACATCATTTAGAGATGAAGCCTCCAATCAGTTCCAAGCAACAGGTAGTGACATTGCAGGTATTGACTACGAAACTTCTTGGTACCTCAATTTTGCAGATCCTTTGTCATTCAACAACAATGTTGAGGAAAACAACCGCAGAATTTATGGCCAATCATATTTTGGAAGAATATCTTATAATTACAAAAGCCGCTACTTGTTATATGGAACCTTTAGGGCAGATAGATCGTCCAAGTTTACCAAAGAACAGTGGGGCTATTTCCCTTCTGTTGGTGCAGGTTGGGTAATCTCCCAAGAACCTTTTATGGAGAATGTCGGTTTCTTCGATTTCTTAAAGTTGAGGGCTGCATGGGGGCGATTGGGTAACGACAATGTTCCTGCAAGTGCAGGAGCAAACACGATTTCCAATCAAACTGTAGATTTAGGGGACACCCCAAATACAGGGATTACCGCTACAAGTACCTTTACCGATTTAACTTGGGAGGTTGTGGAAGAGTTGGACTTTGGTTTCAACATGAACACCTTCAACAATCGTTTGTCTCTTGAAGCGGATTATTATATTAGGGATACGGAAGATGCCATTATGCCGGTATACATTCCTATTGCGAATCAGACCGTATTAAGAAATTCTGGGGTTATCCGTAACTCAGGGGTAGAAGTAGCTTTAAATTGGAGTGATGAAATTTCTCCCGATTTTACTTATACAGTAGGAGCCAATTTTACCACCGTAAAAAATGAAGCCATAAAGATTGAGGACGAAAGCGGTTATATCGATTCAGGTTCTGCAGAATTTAGACAACGAACTACGGTAGGAGAACCGCTATATGCTTTTTATGGATACCAGACCACAGGAGTCTATCAAAATCAAGCTCAAATCGATGCTGACCCTGTGGCACAAAGCGCCATCGCTGAAGGGCAGAATATTCAACCCGGATATTTCATATTCAATGATAGGGATGGTGATGGGGTCATCACAGATCAAGATAGAATGGTATTGGGCTCTTTTCTTCCAAAATTCACATACGGAGGTAACATTGGTTTGAATTATAAAGATTTCGGTTTCTCATTGAACTTTTATGGTCAGAGCGGTAACAAGATTTTGAACAGAAAACGGGGTGAGGTCATATTTACCAACGATACCAATATCGATGCCGATCTGGCCAAGAACCGTTGGCATGGCGAGGGGACGAGTAACAGTTACCCTTCATCGGCAGGACTTCGGGATAGCTGGAACCAAAGATTGAGCAATTTTTGGGTAGAAGACGGAGATTTTTTCAGAATACAGAACATTCAGTTGGCCTACACCCTTAGAGGTGAAAAACTTAAGGGCAATATGCCTGATATTAAATTCATGTTGACCGCGGAAAGACCGTTGACCATATTTAGTTACAACGGATTTAATCCAGAGGTGTCGGATGGTGTAGACCGTCAGACATACCCTGTTCCTGCGATTTATACCATAGGTGTTAATGTTAAACTATAAAAAGAAAATTGAGATGAAGAATAACAACCTATTATATCGAATTGTATTTGTCCTGGTTGCGATACTGGCTATCCAATCATGCTCAGACAAGTTTGAAGATATCGAAGGACAGCTTAATGCTGATGATTTGGATTACTCGGCAACCGAAGATATGGTACAGGCCCTAATCGGTTCCTACTATGTGATGGCCACACGGGGATGGGAAGAACCGTTATTGCTATCCGTTCGTGGAGATGATGTCAACGCAGGAGGGCTTGGCGACCAGCAACCTTTTACCGATACCGATAATTATGTATACGCCCAAGGGTACTGGATGTACAACTCACTGTGGAACGTCCATTATGGTGACATTGTCCAATTGAACACGGAGATAGAGTTGGTTGAAAACTTCAAAGATTTCGCGGATGAAAACGAAAAGACTACTGCAGACCAGTACATTGCAGAAATAAAGGTAATGCGGGCATGGTTGCATTTTAATTTGGCCAGGGTCTGGAGCGATGTATTTATCATCGAGTCCACACAGCCTGATGCCGAGATTGCCAATGGACCGGCCACCAAGGAAGAGGTGATGCAATATATCTCCGATCAAATGGACGAGGCCATTCCGTTGTTGCCCAACCTAAGACCCAATGAAAGAACCGATATTCCTGGTGGGGTTACGCGCTATACGGCCTATGCCTTAAAAGCCATGGCCCATATGGAAATGGAAGATTATCAAGGGATGGCAGATGCCTGTGCGGCGATAATCAACTCCAATAAATTTTCATTGTACCCTGATTTTTATAGCCTGTTCAAAAAACCGGGAGAATTGAGTGATGAAAGCTTGTTCGAACTTCAGTTTTCGGATTACGGCTCAAGTACCGGGGATGTCTTTTATCACTTGTATGCTCCGTTTGGTCCACAAGGTTGGACCCCAGCTAGGGAAAATGCTTCCGGTGGATGGGGTTTTTATGAACCAAGTATGAAGTTTATCAAATTTATGTTGGACAGAGATGAAGCTGTCCGATTGGAAACCAGTGTGCTTTGGACAGACCGAGGAATCGCTGAATTACAAACAGATCCTAATTATGCAACACTTCCCTCTTTTGTAAATAACACAACAAGAGATGGCGATGTGATCAACGACTATGCCAGGGCATTGTTTGCCAGTGGTAAGCACTACCTGCCCTCCGCGCAACTTACGGACCAGCGAAATGATTACGGTGGAGGTAAAAACATGATTGTGATACGCTATGCAGAAATATTGTTGATGTATGCCGAAGCTTTGACGCGTGGTGCAAGCGGTTCTGGAATGACAGCGGACCAAGCGGTAAACCTTGTTCGTAATAGAGCCGGAATGGCACCATTGACTGGAGTTTCCTCAAGTGATGTGATGGATGAGAAATTCGCTGAACTAGGTATGGAGTGGGGAATTCGCTATTACGATATGATACGCTTGGACAATTATTCAGAACTGAGCTACGACGGACGAACTTTTACGGCAGATAAAGAACTGTTGCCTTATCCACAAGCACAAGTGGATGCTCTTCCATCCTTGGGTGGCGGTAGTAATGATTAAAACTAACTAAATAAACAGCACAAGATGAAATATATAGTTAAATCCATATTGATGCTATTGGCCCTGCTGGTAGTTTCATGTAATGAGGGAATAGATCCCATCACGGCCGTCGATGCCGGAGTGGATGAAACAGCACCACAAATCAATATAACCTATCCTACCGAAGGTGTGGAGCTTATGCCATTTGAAGAAGAAACTTCAATAGATATAGCTTTTGAGGTAACGGACGATATTGAAGTGGTCAACGTGACAGTATCTATGGATGGCTCACAAATAGCAACATTCAATTCTTTTAAAGATTACAGGATCGTGTTGGAAGAAGTGACCTACGATGGATTGGGTAATGGGGAACATACGGTTGGAGTATCGGCTACCGATGCCGAAGGCAAAACAACAATCCAAGAGGTAAACTTTGCCAAACTGGCTCCATATAGCGCTCAATTTGATGGAGAAGTCCTTTATATGCCTTTTAATGCAGATTATATGGATTTTATCAGTTTTCAAGAAGCTGGTGAAGTAGGTAATCCAGGATTTGCGGGGGACGCCTTTTTGGGCGCTGATGCGTTCCAAGGAGCTACAGATTCTTATCTCACTTTTCCAATGGACAACCTGAAGAGTAATGAATTCAGTGCAACTTTTTGGTACAAGGTCAATCCAACACCGGATAGAGCAGGGATTTTGGTAGTAGGTGACAATGCGGATGATAGAAACCAAGGATTCCGATTGTTCCGAGAAGGCGATGCCAACGAACAGCGTATTAAGGTTAATGTAGGTACAGGTGGAGCTGAAAGTTGGAACGATGGCGGTGTAATCGACGTAACCGCAGACGAATGGGTGCACGTAGCTGTGTCTATTTCACAAACCCAGAGTACAATATACTTTAATGGTGTAGAAATGCTCACCGCCGTTTTACCCGCACCAATTGATTGGACAGGTTGTGAGGAATTGCATATTGGTGCAGGTGGTCCAACCTTTGATTATTGGGGCCATGGCTACGATGCCAGTCAGATGGACGAACTTCGCATATTCGACAAAGCTTTGACGCAGAGCGATGTTCAAATTATGATGAATGCTGCCAATCCGTATATTCCACAGTACGATGGCGAATCCCTATATATGCCTTTTGATGGAGATTATATTGATTTGATTGGAAGCAAAGCAGCCACTACTGTTGGTTCGCCAAGCTTTACAGATGAAAGCCAAGTAGGAGATCAGGCTTATTTAGGAGCAACGGATTCCTATATCAATTACAAGGCGGAAGGATTGATGACTTCCGAGTTCAGTGGATCGTTTTGGTACAAAGTAGATGCCACTCCGGATAGAGCAGGAATTATCACCATAGGTGATGATGCAGCCGATCGTTTCCAAGGATTCCGATTGTTCCGGGAAGGAAGTGTCGATGAACAGCGTATCAAGTTGAATGTGGGTACAGGAAGTGGAGAGAGCTGGAACGATGGAGATGTAATTGATGTAAATGCCGGTGAATGGGTCCACATTGCCTTTACCATATCAAATAGTGAAAACATCATCTATTTAAATGGAACCGAGGTACTGTCATCAGCTATGTCAGCACCGATTGATTGGACTGGATGTGATACCTTCACTATTGGTGCAGGTGGACCAACCTTCGATTACTGGGGCCATGCATCAGATAATAGTATCATCGATGATTTAAGGTTCTACACTAAAGCATTATCACCAGAAGAAGTAGTCGAAGTTTATGGAGGAGAGGTTGCACCAATAAATTATGGTTCTACACTTTACATGCCTTTTGATGGATCTAACATTGATGATAATTCAGGTGAAGAGGCTACACTGGTAGGCTCTGCTGGTTTTGCTGGGGGAAGTGCTGTAGGTAGTGATGCCTACGCAGGTGCCGCAGATTCGTATCTCACCTTCCCAATTGATGGATTGTTCAACAATCAATTCAGTGGAGCTTTCTGGTACAAGGTCAATTCCGACCCAGATAGGGCAGGGATTTTAACGGTAAGCCCACCAATGAACGGAACAGATAACGACCTTTCCGCAGGCTTCAGGCTTATCAGGGAAGGTACTTCTGACGAGCAGCGTATCAAATTGCATTTAGGTACAGATGCAGGTGACGTATGGAACGATGGTGATGTTATTGATGCCACTGTTGACGAGTGGGTTCACGTGGCCTTTACCGTTACGGAAACCGAAACGCTAATTTATCTGAATGGCGAACCTGTGGTAAATACTGGCGATATGGATGGAAAAACTATCAGTTGGGAAAATTGTTCCATCCTCTCTATAGGATCAGGTGCCCCCAATTTCATTGGATGGAACCACCTGTCGGATTTAAGTTATATCGATGATTTATTTCTATTTGATAGAACATTGACCCAAGAGGAAATTCAAGAAATCATGAATAATTAACGTGCTTTAGTAGCACTATAGAATATTTGAGTTAGTTAGTTTAGTTATATGAAGTTAATTTTAATTCCATTGGCCATTGCCACTTTACTTGTAGGGTGCAATGGCCAAAAAACTAAAGAAGAAGTAAAAACATCTTCGGAGGTAAATGGGGATAGTTTGGCCATCGCCGATAATGCATTGTTGGATTCCGTGCAGTACCAAACCTTCAATTATTTTTGGGATGGAGCTGAACCGGTGTCAGGATTGGCCAGGGAGCGTATACACTTGGATCATGTATATCCCAACCACGATAAAGATATTATAACCACTGGTGGTTCTGGATTTGGGCTTATGGCTATTTTGGTGGGAGTGGAAAGAGATTTTATCTCCCGAGAGGAAGCTTTGGAACGCTACGAACGCATTGTCAACTTTTTGGAAAAAGCTGATCGTTTTCATGGAGCTTGGCCACATTGGATGTTACCATCAGGAAAAGTGACCGCATTTAGTAAAAAGGACAATGGTGGAGATTTGGTCGAAACCGCGTTTTTGGTGCAAGGCCTATTGACTGTCCAAGCGTATTTCAAAAATGGAAATAAACGCGAACAACAATTGGCGGAAAAAATCCAAGTGCTTTGGGAAGGCGTAGAATGGGATTGGTACACCAAAAATGGTGAAGATGTGCTGTACTGGCATTGGAGCCCTGAGTACCAATGGGAAATGAACTTTCCAGTAGGGGGCTATAACGAGGCCCTGATCATGTACGTTTTGGCGGCGGCATCCCCGACACACCCTATCGAAAAATCGGTTTATGAAAAAGGATGGGCCGTAGACGGACAAATTGCCAAGGACACCACCTACTATGGTCTGGAAACGGAACTCAATCATTATGAGCATAGTGATGCTCCAGTGGGTCCCTTGTTTTGGGCCCATTATTCCTATTTAGGCTTGAATCCCAAAGGACTTAACGACCAGTTTGGTGATTACTGGAAATTGAACCGAAACCATGCCTTGATTCATTATAAATATTGTGTTGATAATCCAAAGGATTACGAAGGATACGGTGAAGATTGCTGGGGCTTGACTTCTAGCTATTCCATCAAAGGATATGCCGGGCATCGCCCAGAAGCGGATTTAGGTGTGATTTCGCCTACCGCAGCTCTTTCTTCCATGCCCTATACTCCTGAAGAGAGCAAACAGTTTTTGCGGTTCATGTACAACAAGCAAGACAGTTTAATTGGTAAATATGGGCCTTACGATGCTTTTAGTTTGGAGGATGATTGGTATTTGCCAAGGTATTTGGCCATTGACCAAGGACCAATCCCAGTAATGATAGAGAATTACCGAAGTGGCCTATTTTGGAAATTATTTATGGCCAATGAAGAAGTACAACAAGGTTTGAGGAAATTGGGTTTTCAAAACTCAAATATGGAAACTGCAAATGATTAAAAAAATAATACATTTTTTTCTTTTCGCCATATTGGTATCCTCCTGCGGAGGAGGGGACGATTACACCTATGTCCCTACAGCACCGGAACTGCCTGGGAGTAGCTCTGAAGAGGAGGAAGAACCCACGATTTCTGATGAGGAATTATTGGACCTGACCCAAGAAACAACATTCAAATATTTTTGGGATTTTGCCGATGCCGATTCCGGAGGGGCAAGGGAGAGGTACCACCCAAATGACCCGGGTAACAGTGAAGGGGTCGTGACTGCTGGCGGTACGGGATTTGGCCTCATGGCAATTCTGGTAGGAATCGAAAGAGGGTATATCTCCAGAACCGAAGGACTGGAGCGATTGACCACTCTGATGGATTTTTTGGAAAGTGCCGATCGCTTTCACGGAGCATGGTCACATTGGATCAATGGTTCCACAGGCTCAGTGATTCCGTTCAGTGATTTGGACGATGGTGGTGATCTGGTAGAAACCGCTTTCTTGGCCCAAGGGCTTATTTGCATCAAAGAATATTTTAAGAATGGTTCGGGTGAAGAACAGAATTTGGCCCAACAGGCCGATGACCTCTGGAAAGGAGTGGAATGGAATTGGTATACTCAAAATCAAAATGTATTGTATTGGCACTGGAGCCCTAATCATGGCTTTGATATAAATCTCCAACTAAAAGGATATAACGAAGTATTGATTGCCTATATCATGGCTGCAGCTTCTCCTGATTATGGTATTGCAAAAGAGGTATATGCAAGCGGCTGGGCTTCAGACGGTAACATTGTTTCGGCCAATACCCAATATGGATATCCACTTTTGGTAAAGCATAACGGCTCGGAGCAATTTGGAGGCCCTTTATTTTGGGCGCATTACTCTTATTTGGGGTTGGATCCGCATAACCTGTCTGATGATTATGTTAATTATTGGGACGTTAACGTGAACCATACCATGATCAATTATAAATACTGCGTTGCTAATCCAGACAGTTTTCAAGATTATGGTAAAGATTGCTGGGGGTTAACTGCCGGCTATTCCCGAAACAACAATGGAACAATTGGTTACAATGCCCATAGCCCGAGTAACGATATTGGTGTAATATCACCAACCGCAGCGATAAGTTCTATTCCCTATTCATCAGAGCAGTCTTTGGATGCAATGCATTATTTTTATAGGAATAGAGATGATTTATTGGGTCCGGCAGGGTTTTATGATGCTTTTAGCCCAGAATACGATTGGGTAGCTAAGGCTTATTTGGCCATAGATCAAGGACCGCAGATCATCATGATTGAAAACTATCGGACCGGTTTGCTTTGGAACTTGTTTATGGGTAACGAAGATATTCAAGCTGGTTTGACCAAACTAGGATTTTGAAATGAAAAAACAGTTGACTTTTATCTTAATGTGTTTAGCCTGCGCCATGGTTTCTGCACAATGGCAATCAAAGTATGAAGCTGAAATGCTTATTGATGGAAACGATACCTTACGGTATCGAATCATGTACCCCAAGAATTTTAAAGAGGATGGAAACTATCCCGTGGTACTTTTTCTTCATGGGGCCGGAGAACGCGGAAATGACAATGAAAAACAGTTGTGGAACGGAGGCAAGTTGTTTGCTACCGATTATTTACAGGAGCGATACCCGGCAATTGTAATATTTCCACAGTGCCCGAGAGATAGCTATTGGGCCAGCGTAGATGTGGATAGAAGTTCCTATCCAATCAACTTGGATTTTAAATACAACCAAGGGCCAACAAAACCTTTAGAAATGGTAATGGATTTGCTCGAAAGTACTATTGAAGAACCATATACCAAAGACGATCAAGTCTATTTGATGGGGCTTTCCATGGGAGGCATGGGAACCTTTGAATTGTTGAGTAGAAAACCGGAAACCTTTGCAGCAGCAATACCAATTTGCGGTGGAGGTGAATCTGAATCCGTTTCCGTTTATGCAAAAAATACACCATTATGGGTATTTCATGGCGCGCAAGATAATGTTGTGCACCCATTACAGTCAGTGGAAATGGTTTCCGCTTTATTGAAAGCAGGTGTGCATCCCAAATTTACCATATATGATTTTGCCAATCATAATAGTTGGGACCCTGCATTCGCCGAACCGGATTTGTTACCATGGTTATTTTCCCACAAGAAGAAAACAACATCAGAATAGAATATCAAAGTCAAAACAACCTGACCATGTACTATAAAAAATTACTTATCGCCTTTATGGGATTAGCTTTTTTTGGAGCCAAAGCCCAAAAGCGAATACCCCAAGTGGAGCAACTGCTGGAAAAAATGACCATTGAGGAAAAAATTGGTCAGTTAAACCTGTTGACACCTGGTGGAGGAGTTGCTACAGGCGAAGTGGTGAGTAAAAATGTAGGGACCAAGATCAAAGCTGGTCAAGTGGGCGGACTTTTTGGTGTAGCAGGTCCGAACAGGGTAAGAAAAGCCCAGGAATTGGCGGTAAAAGAAAGTCGATTGGGTATCCCGTTATTAATTGGTTCCGATGTAATCCATGGGTACAAGACCACTTATCCTATCCCGTTGGGCCTATCCTCTAGCTGGGATATGGAATTGGTAAAACAAGCCGCACAAATGGCAGCCAGAGAAGCCACCGCAGATGGTATCAACTGGAACTTTTCCCCAATGGTAGATATTGCCCGTGACCCACGTTGGGGGCGTATTGCCGAAGGGGCTGGAGAGGACCCATATCTTGGTTCCAAAGTTGCCGAAGCGATGGTAAAAGGATATCAGGGTGAAGATTTGGCCGCAGCCCATACCATGTTGGCTTGTGTAAAGCACTTTGCACTATATGGCGCAGTCGAAGCAGGTCGTGACTATCACACCGTAGATATGAGCAAAATCAAAATGTTCAATCAATATATGCAACCGTATAAGGCAGCCATCGATGCTGGCGCTGCCAGTGTAATGAGTTCTTTTAACGATGTGGATGGCATACCTGCAACGGGAAACAAATGGTTGTTGACCGATATACTCCGTGACCAATGGGGATTTGATGGTTTTGTGGTTTCGGATTATACCTCGCTCAACGAAATGATTCCTCACGGACTGGGAGACCTTCAAGCTGTTTCTTCACTGGCGTTAAAAGCAGGTTTGGATATGGATATGGTGGGTGAAGGCTTTTTGACCACATTGAAGAAGTCCTTGGAAGAAGGAAAAGTGACCGAAGCAGACATTACCAAAGCTTGTAGAAGGGTCCTGGAAGCCAAATATATTTCTGGATTATTTGATGACCCATACAAGTACTTGGACTCCAAACGCCCTGAAAGGGATATTTTGACCAAGGAGAACCGAGCATTGTCACGAAAACTGGCTACTCGCTCTTTTGTGTTGCTCAAAAATCATAATAACATACTTCCCTTGGAAAAGAAAGGAAAGATTGCCTTGATTGGTCCATTGGTCGATAGCAAGGAGAATATGTTGGGCACTTGGGCACCAACGGGGGACTTTAATATGGCGGTAACTATTTTGGAAGGATTTAAAAACATAGCACCAAACGCTACCTTTGATTACGCCAAAGGAGCCAATATTTCCGATGATTCGGATTTTGCCAAGAACGTAAATGCTTTGGGACCAAGAATTGTAATCGATGAGCGTTCTCCAGAAGCAATGTTGAAAGAAGCGGTGGATTTGGCCAAAATATCGGACATTGTTGTAGCCGTAGTTGGAGAGGCTACTGAAATGAGCGGGGAATCATCCAGCCGTACCGATATTTCAATTCCAGAGAGTCAAAAGAAATTGATTAGAGCTTTGGTGGAAACTGGAAAACCGGTTGTCTTGGTATTGATGAGCGGTAGACCCTTGACGATTCCAGAAGAATTCGATATGCCTGTATCCATTTTGCAAGTATGGTATCCTGGTGTAGAAGCAGGTAATGCCATAGCCGATGTAGTTTTTGGGGATTACAATCCAGCGGGGAAATTAACCGCTACGTGGCCTGTGAATGTGGGGCAGATTCCTGTGTACCATAGCATAAAAGTTACTGGAAGACCTGCACCCGAGAGCGGTGAGTTTCAAAAGTTCCGATCTAATTATTTGGATGCGCTCAATGCACCATTGTTGCCGTTTGGCTACGGGTTGAGCTATACCAGTTTCGATTATTCCGATTTAAAGTTGAGCAAAAAGGAAATCAACCATAGTGAAGGAATTACTGCAACTGTGACTGTTACCAACACAGGTAATTATGATGGTGAAGAAGTAGTGCAATTGTACCTGAGAGATGTGGTAAGGAGCATTACACCTCCAAAACGTCAATTAAAAGGTTTTCAAAAAATCATGCTAAAGAAGGGGGAGAGCACTGAGGTGAACATCACATTGTCTCCTCATGATTTGAAATTCTACAATGCACAACTTGAATTTGTTTCCGAAGCTGGAGAATTTGAAGTGTTTGTAGGCACCAATTCTGATGCTGATCTATCAAGGACATTCACACTAAAGTAAAATCACATCACATGCGCATAGGATTAACGATTCTTGGTTTACTTTTCATTGCTTCATGCAAACAACAGGAAAAACAGAAAGAAGCGATGGCACAAGGTCCCCCGAACATCATTTTTATCATGTCGGACGACCATGCCTATCAAGCTATTAGTGCCTATAACCATGAATTGGGAAAGTTGGCACCGACCCCGAATATTGATCGGATTGCCCACAATGGAGCCATTTTTCAGAATAATTTTTGTACCAATTCTATTTGTGGACCCAGTAGAGCGGTGATTTTAACGGGAAAGCATAGTCATATTAACGGTTTTCGTATGAATGGTGAGCGGTTTGATAACAGTCAGCCAACTTTACCAAAACATTTAAAAAAGCTAGGGTACGAAACGGCCATTGTTGGTAAATGGCATTTACACGGAGAACCCACGGGATTTGATTATTGGGATATCCTCAACGATCAAGGAAATTATTATAATCCTGAGTTCATCCAAGGGCAGGATACCACGGTTGTCGAAGGGTATGCTACTGACTTGATTACGGACAAAAGCTTAGAATGGTTGAAAGAAAGGAGCGGCAACAAAAAACCTTTTTATTTGATGGTGCACCATAAGGCGCCACACCGAAACTGGATGCCGGCTTTACGCCATTTGAACGTCTATGACTCCATTACCTTTCCTTTGCCCGACACCTATTTTCCTGAATTCAAAAATCAAACCGCTGCTGCCGAGCAACAACAGACCATTTATAAGGATATGTACGAAGGGCATGACCTAAAAATGAGCGATGGTCATGGGAGTACCAATTTGGCCCATAACCCGTGGATCACAGATTTTGATCGTATGACACCTGAGCAGCGCAGCATTTGGGATGAAGCCTATCTTCCAAAGAACAATACTTTTTACGAAGCTGATTTGCATGGAAAAGAATTGGCCGAATGGAAAGGACAGAGGTATCTGCATGAATATTTGGCCACGGTAAAGTCCGTTGATGAAGGTGTCGGCAGAATTTTGGACTATTTGGAAGAAACTGGTTGGGACGAGAATACTTTGGTGGTCTATACTTCGGATCAAGGATTTTATTTGGGAGAACATGGATGGTTCGATAAGCGCTTTATGTACGAAGAATCAATGAAAATGCCTTTACTGATGCAATTACCAGGGGTAATTGAGCCGGGCACCAATATTGATGCCTTGGTTCAAAATCTGGATTTTGCCCCTACCTTTTTGGATTTGGCAGGAGGACAGGAATACGCAACCCATATGCAGGGAGCATCATTCAAGGGGCTTTTGGAAGGTACCCAGGATGATTTCAAGGATGTCATCTACTATCATTATTACGATTTCCCCGCCTTCCACATGGTCAAAAGACAATATGGGGTTCGGACGGACAGATTCAAGCTTATCCATTTTTATGATGACATTGATGAATGGGAGTTCTACGATTTGGAGAAGGATCCTAGGGAGCAGCATAATGCCATCAATGATGAAGAATATAAAGATGTCATCACCCTGATGCACAAAAAATTGGATAGTTTGCAGGTGTATTACAAAGTGACCAACAAGGAATTTGAAACCACTCCAAAGGAGAAAGTGGAAAGAACATACCAAGCCTTTGGGAAACTAAGGGGAACAGCCATTCAATAAACTATCATATCCGATCGATTGAAAAGAAGAGTATTACCATAGGGGGATTTCTCAATAAAATGGAATTCAAGCATTGCTATGATAATATCATTCGAATAGTTAATTTAGAAGAAAACAACAAAATCAGAGTAGAAAGGTATATTAAGAAATTGCAAGTGTAATATGGCTGTTTTCAATGGGGGTTTTCAGTATTTTGATAATCGCCAATTTCCTGAAATTTTGTGAATTCATGAAACAATTTATAGTCTGTCGATTGATGAAGTGTAAAAGAAGCATTCAAAGATGTAAATCGTCAAGTATAAAGAGAGATGCTTCAAAAAATAATTCAAAAATCACATGTTACTCAACTGACCAAGAATAAAGAGTATAACTATATCCTAATCATTCTTCAAAAATTGGAGAAATAGAATTTACCCACAATTTTAACCCAGGTTATTTTAATGCACCGACTTTTAAGAAAATCAATGATGGTGGTTGTGAATTTGGAGGTAACTATTTATACACTGAACAAAATGATGAATATCGAATTTCTAAATATTAAAAGTTCAAATAAACGATTGTAATGCAAAAAACAATATTTGAAATAACTAAGATGGATTGTCCTTCAGAGGAAAATCTGATTCGTATGAAACTGGATGGAATTTCAAGTATTGCTAATTTAGACTTTGACATTCCCAACAGAAAATTGACAGTTTTTCATAAAGGACAAATTGACCAAATTGAAAATTCAGTTCAAGAACTGAATTTAGGAGGGAAGAAAATATCGACCGAGCACACGGACCAGATCGACTTTAATGAGCATACAAACCAAAGAAAACTACTTTGGACTGTACTGGGAATAAATTTCGCCTTTTTCCTAATCGAAATGGCTACAGGAATAATCTCAAAATCAATGGGGTTGGTTGCGGACAGCTTGGATATGCTTGCCGATTCATTCGTTTATGGAATAAGTTTGATTGCAGTCGGAGGAACTATATCTAGAAAAAAACAGATTGCCAAACTTGCTGGATATTTTCAAATAACACTTGCAATTGTTGGTTTCATAGAAGTTTTGAGAAGATTCTTTGGAGCAGAACTACTGCCTGACTTTTCAACTATGATAGTCGTTTCGATTTTTGCACTTATTGCGAATGGAATTTGTCTATACATATTACAGAGGTCCAAAAGCAAAGACGAGGCGCACATGAAAGCAAGTATGATTTTCACCTCCAATGATTTGATTATCAATTTGGGAGTAATCATCGCAGGACTATTAGTGAATTGGTTTAATTCAAACAAACCTGATTTAATCATTGGAACAATTGTTTTTGTTTTGGTGATTCAAGGAGCATTCAGAATTTTAAAATTAAGTACCTAGATGTAACAAATAATGAATTGAAGATATTTGATATGGTCATATTGAACCATGTTCGTCTATATAAAAAACGACCAATCCAAGGACTGGCCGTTCAAAATCCATGTAAATATATTACAGCTGTTTTTAGATTTTAGTAAATCTCAGGACTACTTCGTATGTCTGTACTCCACACCCTCCATCATCAACAAAATCATTAAATCGAATTTCAAATTGTCCATCGTCACTTGGGTCAAAGGTTGCTTGAATCCCTGTGGTCTCCCAAGTAATTGCTCTAGTACATCCCAATCCAGTTGATTGATTAGGGACATTTATATTTCCACAGACCAAGTCAAAAGTAAGGGGCAAAGCGCCTCCTCCCGGTAACCATGTCACATTTACCGTTCGCTGTGTACCGGAATTGGCCATAATTTCCACAGTTTCATCTTGGAAAGAGGGTCCAAATGCACCACTTCCAGAAACGAACTCCATCTGATAAGTTCCTGCAAACAGAGTTTCTTCCAGTTCACATACAACATTGGCCGGATAGGCAAAGGGGGAATTAAAGAATACTCCTGTTATATTTCCTTCCAAATTAGTTGAAGAAAATGTTGACCCATCTATTAAATGCAATACAAAACGGAAAAAGAATATATCACCGCCATCAATATCTGTAGCTGCATTTAGTCCTAGAATATCAATTGCATCTTGTGCCTGTACTGAAATAATGCTTCTGGGCAATCCTGACTGTGAAGCGATTTCAAATTGATCCTTTGTTACCGTCGACACCAATGCTTCGGGTCGTGCGGAATCACCATTGTCAGGTGTAAAATCCTGAAATTGTACATAGACCTCTACAAAATCCAATAAATTACCATCTTCTACATCCCACTCTTCAACTTCGACCGCAAATTCCGAACCGCTTATATTATTTAAATCAATTGATAATGATATAGGGTTCACGGTTCTAAGCCCGCCTGCATCCCCTAAATTCTCGATGATATTATCAATTTGCAGTTTATCTTCGTCCTCACAAGCTAGTATTAGCCCCAATACAAGAACAATCAGACTTATTTTTTTAATGATTTTCATGTTATCAATTTTTTGTTAGTTCAAATTTGCTGAGCCATTGTCCCAAAATACAGGAATGGATTGGTCAGCTTTCTGATCGACCACGGAGTTTTGATCAACAAAAACCTGTGGATAAAAAAAGCTGCGCATAAACGGACCTGGATCTGCTATCAAAGCTTGTTGCAAATATGGTTTTCCGGTACGTCTGTAGGCATTGTATGCTTCTATTCCATTACCAAACAATGCAATCATATATTCCTTTACGATGATCTCCAATTTGTCCTCATTGGAAGCGGCGTTATCAAATTGATCCAAAACAATGGCCAAATAATCATCCACATCAGAGGAAGTCGCTGCAAAGTTGGGGTCTATTAAATCAGGCGCGAAATTCAATACCTTGTCCATTGACTTACGTATACCTCGCTCCAAATAAGCCCTGGCGCTACCTGATGTGTTCAATGTGAGGGCAGACTCCGCCAACATGAAATCTACGTAGGATGACAATAAAATCGGACTTATTCCAGCTCCTTGCAAACCAATATTTCTGCTTGTTATCGTGCTAAAGCTATCATCATCAAACAGCCCTCCAACAGGATACACCCCAAAAGTGGTCCTTAATCCCCGATCTGGTGGAATACCGTTGGCATCAAAATGAACCCTTCCCCAGTATCCTTCATTTGAAAAGTTGCAAAAGATATCCTGGGGGCCAAAATGGGCGGGCGGAAATTGGGTCACACAAGATTGTTCATTGGGATCTGTAGTGTTCACACCCGTTTGACGATAGAAATAATATCGGGTCCTAGGATCTTTCATTCCTTTTTCTGCAACAAGCCAATACATAAAGGAAGTACTCATGTAATCAGATGTCCCGTTATCAAAATTTACTCCAAAATCTGGATGCCTGCTGTCAGGATTGTTGTCTGTCGAGGACCATTGCATTTGAAAATCATCCTCTGCGGAGGCAATATAATTTCCTTCTGCAATAATGGCATTGATTTTGGAAGCAACAGAAGAATCGACCAATCGGGTTTGAATCAACATTTTTAACCTAAGGGTATTAATGAACTTGATCCATTTGGATTCGTCCCCGCCGTAAAAAAGATCATTTGAAGGTAGATTTACTTCTGATCTATTAAAGTCGGCCTCTGCTTCCTCAAGCAAATCAAACATGGCATCATAAATGGTCTCTCCCGAATCAACGTTGGGATTTGGAAACTCGGTGCCTTGGGTAGCCTCCGAATAAGGGACGTCGCCAAAAAAGTCAACCATGGCCACCATCATATAAACCTCAAGGGTTTTGGCAATGGCCACGTGTGTATACAATTCTTGCTCCTCTGCTACGGGCGTCATCGTTCTTATATCCGGAAGTGCGCCGGAATATACAGCTCGCCATACTTGGTTCAAAGCCGTTGGCGCATAGGCGTTTTGATATGTAGGGCCATATGCATGGTCTATTCTCGACATATCCATACCAGCTTCGGACAACCCCAAATCATTGTTGGGAGTTCCCTCGAATACCGTCAAAGCCGCCACTTGAATACTGTTAAGGAAGAAATCTATATCGGATTCCGTTGCAGAAACCTCATTTGGATTGTCCAATATTTCCAGTTCTGTACTTTCGCAGGAAATACATCCTATAAAAGTGATTAAAATAGCAATTATGCTATATGTTGTTCGCTTTATTATTTTCATAACTATTTTTATTAAAAAGATGCTTTAACCGTTAAACCATACCTTCTTGCATTCGGACCTGAGAAAAAATCAATACCTTGACCATTACCAACTCCTGTGGTGAGATTGTTTGTATCAAAGTTCACATCATCGGGAAAATTGACTGCTTTAAACCACATATTAGATCCTGATAGGGTAATGGATAATGATCCAAATGGGGTCTTTTCCAAAAATCTTTTTGGAAGGCTGTACCCTAAACTGACCTCGCTTAGTCTAATCGTTGTACCGTCATACACTTTGAATTCTTCCGCTCCTAGACCCAGATTGTTAAAAAGCACCCGGGTTCTGGTAAGTTGGATATCATTGGGTGTTCCATCAGCCTTGACACCTGGAAGTACATAGGTTCTTTCCCCATCAAAATTATTATCAGGCGCCACGACTCCTCGACCTACAAGTGTTGCCGCCGTTTGAGAGTATATATCTCCCCCATGACGGTACTGCCAACTCATATTGAATGAAAATCCTTTATAACTCAATAGATTGTTCAAGGTTGTGGTCCAATCAGGGTTGGGATCGCCTATGATTTCTGTTGTGCTTTGTCCCACCAAATAATCCCCATTACTATCAACAGTGTACTCTCCATTGGTCCGTACCACTTTGCTTCCTAATATAATACCGTATGGTTGCCCCTCTACAGCATAATTTGCAGCACGGCCACCTATTGTTCCCGTAAGAGCAATTTGATCTGTTCCTTCGGGAAGTGATGTAATTGTACTTTCATCTGCATAGAAATTACCACTGATGTTCCAGTTAAACCCTTGTGTATTTCTAAAAGGGGTTATGTCAAAGTCTATCTCTATTCCTTTAGTTTCCAACTCCCCGGCATTAATACGCGTAACGGTATATCCAGTGGAGGGATCCAAGTTTTGATCTGTAATGAGATCTTTGGAAACCCGCTTGAACAGACTTACATTAAGACCCAGCTTATTGTTAAAAAATTTACTATCGATACCGGCCTCTATCTCGTTTACTCTTTCTGGTTTCAAGTTTGGATTACCCAATCGATTTGAAACCGCATTTCCTGAGAGCACGTTCCCAGAATTATCAACATACAAGCGGGAATTGAGTGAAAGAAAATTGCGAGTGCCATAAGGGTTTGGGAAACCTGCCGATGTTCCATAACCCACTCTAAGTTTAAGATAGTTTAATCCTTTATCGCTTCGCAGCCCTTCAAATGCGGAAGTGGGAATAAAGGATAGACTACCCCCAGGATATGTTATACTTTGGTTTTCCCTTTCCAAAGTAGATGACCAATCGGTTCGGATTGCACCATTCAAGTAGACAAAATCCTTATAGCCAACGGTTGCATCTGAATAGAGCCCCAGAGTATTGACCTCGGACTGAAATGGAATGTTACCACCGCTAAAAAAGCTGCTTATGGTAGAACTATTTACAAAATTATAATGTTCCAATATTCCAAATACCAATTGTTGGGTACTCTCTACACCATCTTGTTTGTATTGGTCACGCCGACTTGCCAGTCCAAATATGACCTTAAGATTTAAATCCTCTGATAAATCCTTATCTGCATTAAAAATTAAATTGTGGTCCCATGTGGTGTTTTTGGCACTGATAGTTCTATAAATACCAAGCACGTTTCCATCAACACCCCCTTTATTTTGACCATAGGAATTAAACTCGGTATATGTATCAATTCCCAATCGGTAAGTAACGTTAAGCCAATCACGTATAGCGTAACTAACATTAAAATTACCAAAAACCCGATCGGTAGCTTGTTTTACTTTTGCATTGGCAACCGTCCAATATGGGTTTTGAATGTCATTGCCACTTCTGTAGTAGATGCTCCTTCCGTCAACGGCTTGAAAAGGTAATCCTGATAAATCCACACTTCTAGGAGTATACAAAACATCACCAAAAACGGAACTTCCACTACTAATTACCCCACTACCTGTGGAGGCTGCAACTGGTGGTGTGCTATAGTCCGTAATAGATAAGTTCAATGCTCCATTAATCGTAAAATTATTGGCTAAAATAGCAGACCCCCCAACACCAAATGTGTTACGGTTAAGCTTGTTTCCCGGAGTAAAACCTTTGTCTTCGAGGTACCCATAATTAAGATTGAAATTTGCATTCTCATTACCGCCTCGAATGTTTAACGAAGTGTTCACCACACCGCCTTGCCTAAAAAACTCTTCGACACCGTTGTACGGCACATACGGATACTCTGAATTGGCCAGATCTTCATATCCCGAAATCAAGGATTGATCGTTCAGCTGAGAAAAAGGGTGGGCTAACAAAGCTACTCCATCTCCCCTGCGTCCAATAAACAGATTATTTGATTCTATGGCCTGGTTGCTTAAATCCTCGGAATCAAAAGAAGGACCGAAATTGCTAAAAAAGAACCCAAAGTTCTGATGGAAACCACCACCATATTTATTTTGGTATTTTGGCAGTATTGGATCCGAAATAAAATAGGATTGTGAAACGGTTACCTCTGTCTTACCGCTAATATTCTGGGTGGAACCATTTTTAGTGGTAATCAATATCACACCGTTCCTACCTCGTTCACCATAAAGTACCGATGCGCTAAGGCCTTTTAAAACGTTTACCGATTCTATACTGTTGGGGTCAATATCCAAGAACCTACTGGATTCGGTTACATTATCAAAAAAAGTATTTTGCTGATTTGATCCACCATCAAATGGGACACCGTTGACAACAAATAAAGGTTGATTACTCCCGGTAATCGAGGTAAAACCTCGAATTACGATATTTGTCCCTGAGCCAGAAAGGCCATTGGTGGCAGTAATATTTATTCCGGCAGCTTTTCCTCGCAGCACCCTTCCAATATCACCTTCCGGACGGTCTTCAATTTCCTCCGTATAAACTTTGCTAACGGAATATCCTAAGGAACGTTGCTCACGCTTAATTCCTTGTGCAGTTACAATTACCTCTTCCAAAGCTTGTGTATCTTCTTCCATTTGAACATTAATGACCTCTCGATTTCCAACCTGTCTTTCCACAGTTTTTAAACCGATGTAAGAAAATACCAATGTTTGGTTTGAACTGACATTAATGGTGTAATTACCATCAAAATCCGTTTGTGTTCCTTGAGCAACACCTTTAATGATGACATTTACCCCTGGAAGCGGTAAATTACTTTGATCTGTTACCGTGCCATTTACTGTTCTTGTGTCCTGTGCCTGTAAAAATGGACACGAAAACAACACCAATAGCAGTAGTTGTAGAGTTAGTTTGAGCTTCATAAATACTTAATTATTTGTTAAGAGTGAATAAATTTATTCTGGAATGGCTCCACTATTGATTTTTTGCAATCGAGGGTGTTATAGGTGAAGTGAAATGCTCAGTATGCTATATGAACTGCTTTTTCCATATTTATGTTCAGTAAGGCAAACCCAATTGATCATTTGAATTGATTAACTTTGGCTACTAATCTAATTTTCAGATGGTAAAGGTCATAGTTGTTGAAGATGAAGAATTGCCAAGAAAAAGAGCCCAAGAGATTTTACAACGAATTCATGGTGTAGACTATAAGGGAAGTGCCGCTTCCGGAAAGGAGGCTTTGCAATTGATAAAGGCCCATAAGCCTGAACTATTGATTTTAGATATCAAGTTAAAGGACATGACAGGTATTGAATTACTGTCCAAGATCCCAAAAAGACAATTGCCCGCGATTGTTTTTACAACAGCATATGATGACTTTGCAGTAAAGGCCTTTGAATTGCACGCATTGGATTATTTAATGAAGCCTTTTTCAGACACAGCCTTTGAACAAGCAGTTTTAAGAGCCATCGATTATATTAATAAGGAAAGTAAAACAACCGCTCTTGATCGCTTGTCTTCCCTTTTGGAACATATGGATGGGAATGTCACGCATCAGGAAAAAGTCAATTTTATCAATATCCGGATTGACAATAAAATCAATTTTATAAAATTGAATGATATCCTTTACATTCAAGCTTCAGGATACTATGTTGAGATTATCACCCACGATAAAAAATTTTTGCATCGTGAAACCTTATCAAACCTGCATAGCAGTTTAAACCATAAAAACTTCATTAGAATCCACCGTTCCACAGTGATCAATTCAGAATATATCAAAGAGTGCGTCCTATCCAGTTTTGGAGAAATGGACGTTCGAATGATAGACGGAAAACTTCTTAGGATTGGCAGAACTTACAAAAAAGAATTTCTTCAAACCCTAAACCTATGAGTATGCGTTTTACAAGGTTATACGACCCTCTCCTAAATAAATTATTAATTGCTTTTTATACCGCATTTTTATTTATTTCCTTTTTAAAAAAAGCCATACTAAAGTTGAAGGGCGTTGAGGGTTATGATCAAAGCTGGTATGACATCATTGTCGACAATATCCTTTGGGATTGGCTTATGGTCATTTTGTTCATGACACTTATCAGTATGTTGACAAAGTATCTTCTAGAAAAACAAATACGTTGGAAGCGGATTTTACTCATTCACTTTATCTTTTCCATACTATTGAGCTTTTTCATCTTTTATATTTCGTATGGCATTTTATTATTGTTTGGGCAAATAAGTATTGCAGAATATTTCGAGGGTACCCAGATTTACAACATCTTGGCAGTAATGGACTATAATTTTCTCATTTACTTTTCGATGACCTGTCTTATCTATGCCTATTATTACTTTTCTGATTATAAACAAAAGGTGAACACAATAGCCAACTATGAAAAAATCGTATCTGAAACTGAACTCAACCTACTCAAGGCACAACTACAACCACATTTTATTTTTAATACCTTAAATGCAATCTATATTCTCATTGATAAAAGCAGGGAGTCCGCAAAAAGATCCGTCCTGAACCTATCCGAGCTTTTAAGGGAATCCATTAAAATAGGAAAAAGGAATATGGTTCCATTGCACATGGAAATTGAGATGGTCGATAAATATGTAGATCTTCTCAAAATCCGTTACAATGATGATCTGAATTTTGGACTTAAGGTCCAAAAAGAGTTGGATTCTTATCTAGTACCCAATTTAATCCTTCAACCCATATTGGAAAATGCAGTGAAACATGGTTTTGGGAACAATCATTTGAAGTTGGACATTCATGTAATCATAGAGAAATTAGAGGAAGAACTTGTTCTTATCATTAAGAATGATGGTGTTCCATTGACTTATGGAGGAAGTGACCCATACACTAAGGGATTGGGTATTCAAAATGTTAAACAAAGGTTGGAACACCTTTATCACGATGCCTATTCCTTTACCATGTACAATGAAAATAACTGGGTGGTGGTACGAATTACCATCCCAATCCGAAAAACTTGAATTGATAGGTGTACACCATTTAAAAATTTGTACGATTAAAAGAAGATTCGGCACGCATCGCTTTGATTTTTGTGGTTATCTCCCAAACAGAGTCCTTTAAGGTCTTCCACTGCCATAGGAATTGATCCTTCTGGATATCATAAAATTTTATTTCCCAGTTATTGGTGGCATCCCTAATCAAGATTTCTCCATTTTCGTTTTCATATGAAATCCAAGGCCCTTGAATTTTATTACTATCATTTGCTATCCATACCACGCTCCATTGATTTGTTCCAGTATTATAAGTCCTAATATTGGTTCCCAAGAAATCTTGTTTTTTACCGTTGGAGGATGGAGCTGGATTAAACCAAAAATCCTGGATGACAGTATCATCCAAAATCGTTCTAAATGACCAGAAAGCTGTGTCTTTTACCCAAATATCATTTGTTTTTGAGAGTACCTGGCACCTCCAATCTCCCAGTAATTTGTCATAGGGGTGCAGTACCGTCCCTGCTGTTCCTCGACTTGTGAAATTATAAAATGACCTGTCGCCAAATTCCGGTTCCTTTTTAACAAATGAACTTGAAATGCATCCCGACACCAATAGCAGGAACAAACCAATAAAAAAGATTAGTCTATACATGGATATATCAATTTACATGTTCAATTACTTACTCTTACCCAATAGCTCATGATATTATGTTAGGCAATAACTTGGGTTCAATAGTTTTGGTACAATATTTTTATGTGCTTTTTTAAAGGCCCTACATCCAATCTAAACTGATAGCACAAACACCTTAATATTTGATATACATGGGATAAATCGTGAGCCGTCCATGCCGAAAGGACTTCTTTTAAGGTGATTTTACCGAGTTCTGGATCAATCCCCAATCTGTTCAAATGCCTTTTTTTAATGTTAATCCCATGCAAAAGTTCTAAATTTTCAGTTCGGTTTTCCTGAAATATCCTGACCAATTTTTTTCCATTGAAATTCCCCATGGCAGTTGTATGATCTAGACCTTTCCATGGGATGGGCTCCAATGTTCCATTTCTTTTCAAGATGTTTTCAATTTCCATCATCCAAAAAGTCTGTTCCATGTATATCAAATGAATCAGTATGTCACGTATGGTCATAGTTCCATCACCTTCATTTAAGTCCATGTCGTCTTCAGAAAGTGTTGCCACCATAGACTCCAATAAAGTCGGTGCAATCACCAATCTTTCCTGAATATATTTCAAAAAGGGGGTGTTCATATCATTAAATAAAGGGACATTTTATTCTAAATTGCTATAGAGTGTTAAATTAAGGGATGGAATTGCCGCTTCAATCACTTCTGAAGTAAAGAGCCACAGAATAAAGACCAAGTGCTGAAAATCTGCGGTTAAAACGCTTTCGTTTCTTCTTCTAGCAAAGTTTTCAATCTTTTCCAAGAAATTTAACCATATAAAGAGGAATCAAATCTCTGTTGAGAACAAACCCATTTTGGGGTAACACTCATTGAAAACTACTGAAGAAACAGTTTATAAATGATTTTACTATGATGATTACACAAGAATATGCCAAGTTAGCACTAAAAACTAAATGTGAAATGAAAACCATTATAGATAGGGAGTTTGGCCACATCCCCATTGTGGCCGAAATCGAATGGAGTGTTCCAGACTGGTCCATCATAATTTACGAAGAAGGCCAAATTGTGGCTTTTGTAAACCTTATCGAACGAATTATTTATGTAGATACTATTGCCTGTAGGGCTGTCGGAATCAATAACCTAATCACCTTAAATAAATATCGTGGCAAAGGATATGGTCAAAAACTAATGCTCGCCGCAAAACATATGATCTGTGGTCGATTAAGGTCTCAATTAGGCATTTTATTGTGTGCAGACAATCTGATCCCTTTTTACCAAAAATTAAATTGGCGAGAGATTCAATGTACGGTGCTCTTCAATCAGACATATGGGAAAAGAACATGGGAGGCGAAAACCATGATTTTATCCTTTGGGAATTTACCGAATTCCCCATGCCAAATTGATCTCAATGGACTTCCATGGTAGGGAATGAGAGTTTGGGCAGCTATTGACACACACCAAACTTTTCTGATAAACCTTTGAAATATCAACTTTTTTTCTCGGTGGAGGTTACACAATCAATTTTCCACTGACCATTATACTTTTTATATATGGTGGTCCATGCAAAATGGGATTCAATTACCTTCATGTCCCCTTTACTGTCCTCATATCTAAATTTCACTATCTTTTCCACAATGGTATATGCCTGTGTCCCATCGTTCGAAATCATTACAACTGGTTTTGTTTTATCATCCCACTTCAAAAATTCCACCATCGAAAAATAATGATGGTATTTGGTGATCAAATCTTCCAAAATAGGTTTTGATACCACTCCTTTGTTAACAGATGTAAAGTCTAGCGAATGCATTTTGGCAAAGGCAACCGAATCTTTGGTAAAATGATACTTTCGCTGTAATCGATGTAGCCTCATGATCTTGTCCCCTTCCCTATCCAAATCAAGTTTTACTCCTTTACCGCACCCTATCAATAGAACACTTAACAATGTCAAAATGTAACTGATTCTCATGCTTTTGAATTTATCTCTTGAAAACCAAATTCTGATTACAAACAACCACAAAATAGAATAAGGCCGGTTCCCCGGCCTTATATTGGCTAATTCAAAAAATCAAAATGAGATAATTCTTTTGATAATTTATTGTTAAATTAGAAGGAATAAAGACGCAGATGTCAACTATGAAGTGAAGGGTTTGAATGGCACGGTGAACTGCCTTTTACTGTATATGGGATGCAGTTCAACCACATTATAGAAAGTATTCATTCTATTCTCTAAGTTGAAAAGCACTATATTTTGTCTTCTACTGCCTTCTTAGAGTACAATAGTCCTCCTTTTGCCTTTGTCAATTGTCCTCGGGAAGTGACGATTTGAAGTTTATATTATAATGACAACCTTATTCAAAACAATTTCCTTCTTTCTAAGTATATTGGTTTTATGCTGTTATACCAATTGTAAAAAAAAGACAAGGTCATTTATTAAAGATCCTGTTCTGGGCATGGAGTTTGCACTGATCCGCAAAGGAAGTTTTACAATGGGGAATCTGGAAAGAAAAGAAGGGGCCACTTCCATTCAACAGGTTCATATATCCAAAGATTATTGGCTTGGGATTACGGAAGTCACGCAAGGCCAATGGCAAAAGATTATGGGGAGTCAAGAAATCCATCCAGACAAACCATCACCTTTTTTCGGGGTAAATTCAAATTATCCCAAGGTCAGTATTTCCTATTATGATATTGAGGATTTCCTTAATAGATTGAATAAATTATCCAAAGGCCATGGATATACATTTCGATTGCCCACCGAAGCTGAATGGGAATATGCCTGTCGGGCCAATACCACTTCTCCGTTTTCATATGGGGGAATTTTATCGGATACCTTGGCGAACTATAATGCCAAGATACCTTCAATATATTCTAAGCCTGGTATCTTCTTGGAGCACCCAATGCCCGTTAAAAGTTACCCTCCAAACCCATGGGGACTTTACGATATGCATGGCAATGTCTGGGAATGGGTAAGTGATTGGTACAGCCCATATTCGAATAATGAAATGACCGACCCTATAGGCCCGAAAAATGGAGAGGAAAAAGTTATAAGGGGCGGTAGTTGGTATTTTGGTGCTCTGAATGCCAAATCATCATATAGGAAGACCCATCAACCTAGTTTATGGGGATTTTCTATAGGATTCCGAATTGTCTGTGAAGAAGTTAAAAGATAGAATGATTGCATTGAAATATAACATTCACTATCACTTTTGATTCTTAATACAGATTTATTTGGAAAAATAGCACTATGGACCAAGTAAAAACCATTAATTGACCTTACGCTTCAAAAACCAAATATCAACTAGACTTATATTCACATTAAATGTATGAAAGGATTCCTCGACCAAAATCCCCTGGGAAGCACCGAACTCACTTCGACCATAGGACACATTGATGGTCGACTTGCTTGATTTGGAAAGGGGGATACCTAACCCTGCCTTTATGGAATAACCATCTATGACTTGATCGTATACCTTTAAATAACCAGAGTCGTAGTTGCCCCCTACCCTAAACTTTATTCGTTTCCAATAGTTGATGCTCTGATCATCCACAGCATATTCTATCCCTATTCCAACTATATTTTGATCAATAAAGGTCCCGATGTTATCACTTTGATCGGTAGCGTCCCAAAAATTCCTCGAATAATCAAGGTTAATCGCCCATGAGGAATTGGGGTGATACATTATTCCCCCTCCCAACTCCAAAGGAAGATCAAAACCGGGCAAATGTTCACCGGTTGTATTTTCAACAATTTCGGGTTTTGGGATCAAATTCACCATTTTAGAAATATAACGGTCATGGGTAACTTTTAAACTTGTTGGCAATCGAGCTGTAAAACCATATTTTAGGTGATTGGATATGATCCCCTGCAATCCAATATCCAATCGGAAGCCCGAATATTTATTTTTGTCCTCGACTTGCATCGAATTATACTGTGATTGTATCCGTTGGGTTTCTTTAATGGTTCCAAAAAAATAGGACAATCCCAATCCGACCCTCAGTTGATCTTTTAAAATAACCCCATAATTGAGTTTTAGATCGTTCAATCCTCCTGAGCCAAAAATATTACTGATAAAAGTATCATATGACCCTTCTATATTACTTTCAATCCCTATGAGCGCATACCCGACGTCCGTATACGGCTCCAATGTCAGACCAATGCCAGACCTAGTCCCAGTGGTTGTGGCAATGGCCAGATTGGATATGTTTCCTGCCAATCGATTTTCTTCATTTCCTTTACTGGATATGGAACTCAACTCAGCAGTAAGTCCAAAATCATATAAAAAATTATTATCGGGTATGGCGGCAAATGATGCCGGATTATGGTTGTTGATTTGATCAATGGTTTGGAATGCATATCCCCCACCACCGAGGACACTATTGCGTCCAATACTCGATTTGGAGTTGACCCCAATACCATAAAGTGAATAGGGCGATGCGGTAATTGTATTGGTCTGACCGATCAAAATGAAAGGAATAAACCCAAATAAGAAAAGACACCTACTCATCGTAAATCGCATATGTAATTATCAATTTGGGTGCATAGTCCTTATGTGCACTACCATACAGCACAACTCGATCAATGGCACTCTGAAAATCATTTGGCATTAATATCAATCCATTATCGATCTCCGGAGCCTCGATCAGTTCCTGTTCAATATATCCAGTCACGGAAATCTGATATATGGATTCACTGAACTCCAAATCCGTCCCACCAAATCGCCCATATATGATACCGTTACCATTCATTAGAAAAGATGAGAATTCATTGTTCTGGTCGACCATTTGAACCTGGAGCGAGTCCTTTAAAGGAAGTATATCCTCATTATCGACCAAAGGGGTCATTTCCAGCACTGCGCTCAAAATAGTTCCTGTCCCGGGCAAATCCCCAATATTCTTGATCGTGGGAAATTGAACCTTTGTTACGAAACCTGTCCCTGATTGCATAAATGTCAGTCCCCCACCGTTCATTGATGACAGTTCAAACTCTTGATCACCCAAGGTCTCCAAAGGCAACCCGGTCACATCGCCCGTAATGCGATTAAACCACCCCAGATCATAACTTGGAGTGGTGGTAAGGTCCAAAACCAATTCATTTCCATCATCTTCGTCCCCATCATCAAATTCTTCTGGAATGGAATAAAAAAAGCGCAAATAGGTCTTTTCAGGATCGTTTGTAAATCCTATGACGCTGGAACTCGCATCGGTTGAAGGACGCAGGACAATCCCTTTAAATTGCTCCGTGAAATCATTGTCGCCCGATATGGAATTTTCCTTCAACAATTCAAAAACATGTTCCCCAAACGATTTAGGTACTGAAACATGGAGGGAATCACCACCCAAAGGCTCTGGATAAAACCGTTTGGTCACCATGGGAATGGTATCGAAATCCAATACACTGGTGTTATAAAAATTATCCTCTGCAGGCTTAAATTCCTCCAATAATTCATGGACCTGGATATGGGACAATTGAAGCGTGTCATTGTAATAGTATCCGTCATACCCCAATATAAGGGCGATACTATCCAGTTCAGCATCTTCAGGAACTCGATAGTCCTCTGCTGTCAACTCCAGGTAACTTTCGCTTTTCACGGTTCCGAAATAATTATCCAGATATCGACCGATCAATAGGCGCTTTCCTTGGGAGGTAATCATACTATCCAACTTAAAGGTGCTCGTCCTTACTTCAAATGTATCGATCTCAATCAATCTAACTGTTTTATCCGTAAACTCCTGTCCAACTTCCAATGTCGGTATATCCCGCTCCTCTACAGAGCATGAAACAACAAGCGGTAGGGTCAAGGTCAAAATCCAATTTAACTGCTTCATTATAAAATTACTTTCGTCAAAAGACGCTCAAAGCAATGGTTCTGGGAAATATTATAAACCAATACAGCAATCACTTATACCAAACTGGGAATTACCTATATGAAAGTATTCAGAGCGAGTGATAGAGTCATATGGCCTATTCATTTAAAGATTTTCGCGATTGGTATATCTTTTTTCCTTACCTGCCAAACTGCCCTTAGTTTTATCGAAAAATACAGGTGGGCAAAATACTAATCAGCTTTCTAATACTTGTTTCAATGAATGTACGGACAGTAGCTCAAGAGCGAAAAATGTCGAAAATATTTGACTATAGTTACATGGTGGTTCCATCGGACAGTGATTTTTCCTGGGCACAACATACCCTTGATTTTTATTATTCAAATAAGTACACCGAAAAGCTTGACTATGGAATGAAAATAACTTTAAGAAAACAATACCTCACCCTTTACGATAGTCCAATGTCCTATACGATAGAGGATCCCGATCAACTCTACAGGGTTGGTGCCAACGGAAGTGTTTCATGGAAAATGACCGGGCAATGGTATTTACATACGGAAGTTTCAACCTTCTTCGCTTCAGACTTTAAAGAGGCTATGGATTTCTCTGAAATGCAATATTCGGGAAATATTCTTTTGGGGTTGGGCTTTGGACCACCCCACCAAGATCGAAAATTAAAACTTGGTCTAGGATATGGCATTTTAAGAAAGCGTCCTCTTTTGTACCCTATTTTCTCATACTCACAATCCTTATCGAAAAATTTGACCCTTGAACTCGGTTATCCACATTCAACCCTTCATTACAAGATAAATGAACGTCATTATCTCAACTCCACAGGCACATTTAAAGGGGAATACACCAATATCCATTTACCTATGACCACATCCAATGACCTCCCCTTTGGTACGGTAAGGCTTTTACAGTATGCGTATGATTTGAATATGGGGTACCACTATAAAATACAGCCGCATTGGGATACCGTAATCAAAATTGGATATCTCTTGGATAACACTGCTACCATTACGGATGATCATGACAACATATTATATGATTTGGCCACCTCCCCATCCTTTTATGTCTCCATGGGAGTTACCTATAAAATACTTAACTAAGACTATAAACTTTAACAATTTAAAGATGAGAATAAAAACAATAGTATACACACTTATTGCAACAGGTCTAATATTTTCCGGTACCATTTCGTGTTCCAGTGATGACGAGGATGAATGGGGCAACTGGGTGGACCGCTCGGTCCTTGATGGTATCCCACGAGGGAATGCAGCTTCTTTTACGGTGGGAAATAAAGGATATTTGGGCACTGGTTATGACGGGGATGATTATTTAAACGATTTTTGGGCATATGACATGGATGGCAATTTCTGGAGGCAACTTGCCGATCTTCCCGGGGTCGAACGGAGTGCCGCGGTAGGCTTCACCCTCAATGGCGATGGATATGTAGGTCTGGGTTATGATGGGGACAATGAATTGGGGGATTTTTACAAATATAATGTAGCCTCCAACTCATGGGATTCCATTGCCCCATTTGCAGGCACTCCACGACGAGGTGCCACTGCATTCAATTCGGATACCTTCGGATATGTAGGGACGGGCTATGATGGGGACAATGACAAAAAGGATTTTTGGAAATATGACCCGGTAAATGACCAATGGATCGAATTAATTGGTTTTGGGGGGAACAAAAGACGGGATGCAACCTTTTTCAAGATTGAGGACAAAGTCTATTTTGGCACCGGGGAGACCAATGGTCAATATTTGACCGACTTTTGGGCTTTTGACCTCACTTCTGAAAAATGGATCCCGCTTTTAGATCTTGATGAAGAGGACGATTATTCCATTGTCCGAAGTAATTCCGTTGGTTTCAACATAGGTTCCTATGGATACCTTGCTACGGGTAAAGGTGGTATCGGTGGCGCCATGAACAGTGTTTGGGAATACGACCCAGTAAGGGATTACTGGGAAGAAAAAGCAGCTTTTGAAGGTGTGGCCAGGGAAGGTGCAGTAGGCTTTTGTAATGGCGCTGTGGCATTCTTGTCCACTGGAAAATCAGGCACCCTTTATTTGGATGATACTTTGGAGTTTTTCCCTTTTCAAGAGGAGGATGAAGATGATTGATACCGCTTATCCGATTAACAATCGAATTTTCAATACCATATGAAAACCATCCTTCTATATTTCTTAGCTTTGTTCGTTCTATGTTGTGAAAGTGCTCCGCATCATAACGATGTATATCTCCACACGCAGGTCGAGCAAAACAAGGATGCCCATTGGACCTATCGCATCTATCTGGATTCCACCTTGTTCATTCAACAGGACTATATTCCTGGCCTGGCCGGAAAGCAACCTTTTATGAGCAAGAAAGATGCTCAGAAAACGGCCAAGCTCGTTGTAACAAAGTTAATTCATAACCAGAAGCCATATATAACCCAAAAAGAATTGGTCGAACTTGGTATAACTATGACAAAAGACTAAACAGGATGATATTCAGAGATTATAAAAATACCTTTAGGGTAAAGGAAATATTGATCCATTCCTTCGCTTGGCTGTGTTTGGCTTCATTCCCATTGTTCATTTCCTTTTCCATAGTCAATGAACTTCACCCTATATCTTTTGTCAGGGTTTTGCTCCCCCCAATACTTTTTTATGTCAATTATATGCTATTGGTCCCAAATCTCCTATTGAAAAAAAGGATTTTCATGTATTTGGGTGCCTCTATCGCATTCCTAATCGGTTTTGAGGTTTTGGCACTTCAAATCCCAACATTGATCCCGATCGATCAATTGGAATTGTCCCAGAATGGTTTTCTCTATAAAATCCGATATGTGGTCATTGGCTTTGCTTTGACAGCCTTCTTTCTATTTGGAGGTATTGTGCGCTTAATGAAGCATATTTACATAAGGGACAAGGCCCTACAACAAAAGGATATCCGAAAAACAAGAACAGAGTTGGAATATTTAAAGGCCCAATTGAACCCCCACTTTCTATTCAACTCATTGAATTGTATCTATTCCCTGGTTCGGGACAATTCCAGGGAAGCTTCAAATGCGGTCATTATTCTTTCTGAATTGATGCGTTACACCTTATATGAATCCAACCAGGACAGGGTATTGTTGTCAAAGGATATCGAAAACATTAAAAACTACGTTTCCTTACAAAAACTCCGGCTCTCCAATAGTGAAAAAGTCCATTTGAAAATCAAAGGTGATTTTGACAAACAAAGAATAGCTCCCCTGATCATGATGACCTTCATCGAAAATGCCTTTAAATATGGAACTGATTTTGATGGCAGGACCGAAGTCAACATTGTTATCCAGGTGATAGGAAACCATCTTTTTTTTGATATTTCCAATTTAAGGGGAAATCGAAATATTGACAAGAACAACTCCGGAATCGGCCTAAACAATGTAAATGGCAGATTAAATCTCCTCTATCCCCATACACATCGTCTGGAGATCAATAAGGGGAACAACATCTTTAACGTTAAACTACACCTAACACTGGATTAAAATGAAATGCATTATCATAGACGACGAGCCATTGGCCTTGAACATCATGAATTCCTATTGTAAGGAGATTGGCAATCTGGATGTTGTGGGTACTTATACAAATCCCATGGATGCCTCCGAATTATTGATGACAACGGAAGTAGATCTGATTTTTCTGGATATTGAGATGCCCCAGATAAGTGGATTGGATTTTGTCAAGACCCTAGATCGAAAGCCCTTATTTATTGTTACGACCGCATATAACCAGTATGCACTCGAAGGCTTTGAACTCAATGCCGTCGACTATTTGGTCAAACCCATTCCATTTGCACGGTTTGTGAAAGCCGTGAACCGGGCAAGGGAAATATTCCTCTTGAAAAGAGATTCGAAAAAGCTTCCCCTATATACCGCATCCAATACAGGTCTTGAAAAAGGGGATGATCAATTTGTGTTTATAAAATCAGATTATGAGAATATAAAATTAAAATATTCGGACATCCTGTATGTACAGGGTCTAAAGGAATACTTGAGGATTCACGTCAAAATCGAGGTCAAGAAACCCATACTCACCTTAATGTCCTTTAAACAACTGAAGGAAAAGCTTCCGGACAACCAGTTTCTTCGGGTGCACCGATCCTTTGTGGTAAACGTTGCCAGTATCACATCCATTCAGCGAAACAAGATTATAATTGGTGACACACGAATACCCATTGGGGAGAGCTATAAAGAGACATGCCTTAAAAGATTGGGTATCGACTAGGTAGCCATTCGATTACAAAACAATACAACCACTTATTTTTCAATGAATTGTAAAATATCTGTTAACTATTTTTCCATTATTAACCATTTGGTTAAATTTGATGGTTAATACACTCGAAATGATACATACCGAAACTGAAAAATCGATTTTAAAGGCCGCAAAGCTGGTATTTTACAAGAAGGGACTAGCGGCAGCACGCATGCAGGAAATAGCGGATGAGGCCAACATCAACAAGGCCATGCTCCATTATTATTTTCGGAGCAAGCAAAAATTGTTCGAAGCTGTCTTTATTCAGGCGTTCAGGGAACTGGCACCTCTTTTGAACACCATATTCAATTCCGATAAGCCCATTTTCGAAAAAATCAGGGATTTTGTGGATAGCTATATCACTTTTGTGACCGATAATCCCTACCTGCCCACCTTTATCATCCAAGAGGTGAACATCAACCCGCATTTCGGCAAAACATTCTTTGCCAATCAAGTTATGCCCGATCCATCCTTATTCCAAAAACAATTGGCGGAAGCCGCGGAACAAGGAATCATCAGGCCCATTGACCCAAGGCAATTCGTGTTGAACCTCATCTCCCTGACCGCATTTCCATTTATCGGCAAGGGCTTGGTAACAGGGATACTGGAATTGGATGAAACAGCCTTTAAGGCCCTTATGGAGGAGCGAAAAAAATTGATTCCCGAAATGATCATTAATACAATAAAAGTACAATGAAGCAGCTAATTGACACCTTAATAAACAATCCATGGAAGCCAGGGTTCCCTAACACAAACAAGAGGCTTCTCCCGTTAATGGTCCTTCTTTCATTCTCCTTCATGGTTCAAGCCCAAGAAACCATTTCTTTGGATGAGTGCCTTAGACTGGTCCAAATTAATTATCCATTGGCCAAGCAGACATCATTGTTGTCCGAACAGCTTGAACTTGACATTGATGCGACCAAAAAGGACCGCTTGCCCAAATTAGATCTCAATGGTCAAGCCACTTACCAGACCGAGGTAACAAGTCTCGATGGGCAGTTGATGAATATTACCATTGACCCTCCCAACAAGGACCAATATCGTACGACATTGGATGCCAATCAATTGATTTACCACGGAGGTTTGATCAATGCTTCGATCAAAGCCAAGGAGACCAAGGCAGCCATTGAACAACAGCAGGTGGAGGTTTCATTATATGCATTAAAAAAGCGCGTGAACCACCTGTATTTCTCCTTACTGTTGTTACAAGAGAACCAGGATTTGTTGCAAGCAAAGGAATCACAATTGACCACAAGGCTTGAAGAGGTCAAGTCAGGGGTGAAATACGGCACCTTGCTTTCGTCATCAGCGGATGCATTGGAAGTTGAACTCATCAAAATCCAACAGCAAAATACCGAACTCGTTCTTTCAAAATTGGATTTGCTTCAACAACTCTCCCTAATGATCGGTACCGACCTACAGCAACAGGTCGAGTTACAGCGGCCAGCGGTTGCTCCCGTTGTTCCAGATCAGATTTCCAAAAGACCGGAACTTCAGCTTTTTGAACTTCAAAAATCGCAGGTCGATCTATCATCCGACCTTTTGGCAAAATCCAAACTTCCAAAGATCAGTGCTTTTGCACAGGGGGGGTATGGGAATCCAGGGCTCAACATGCTGGACAACACCTTCAATTCCTTTTTCATGACCGGTGTAAAGCTCAATTGGAATGTTTTTGATTGGAACAAAAACCGAAAAGAACGACAGTCTTTGCAAATTGAACAAAACATTGTCGAATCCCAAAAGGAAACCTTCGAACTGAACAATGACATGGAACTCGTCAACCTACAATCCGAAATAGACAAAATGGAGGAACTGATCCAATATGATGAACAGATCATCCCCCGGTTTGAAAAAATGGTCAAGACGGCAGAATCCCAGCTGAAAAACGGTGTGATCACCTCCTCGGCCTACATCACCGAGTTTACAAATCTATATGAGGCCAAGAGCAACCTTGCCCTCCATAAAATCCAAAAACTACTGAACCAGATTCAATATCAAATTACACAAGGTACTTATGAAAAGAGCAGCAACTAAGGTCCTTATGACCAAAAAAGCACTAACAATATTGTCGATTTCCATGTTGGCCATTTCCCTTACATCCTGTAATGGCAGAGGGGATCTTGCCGATGGTTATGGAAACTTTGAAGCGACGGAGACCACCGTCTCCGCCGAAGCCAACGGTAAAATCCAATTTCTGGATGTGTCCGAAGGAAACCTTCTGGAAAAAAATGAAGTTGTCGGGATTATCGACACCATCCAATTAGCGTTGAAACGGGATCAATTGAAAGCCGTAAAACAAACCATTTACTCAAAATCAACAAACGTGCTCTCCCAGCGGGATGTGTTACAAGAGGAATTGCAGGTAGCCCAAAACGACAAGAAGCGCATTGAAAACATGATCAAAGAAAATGCGGCCACTCAAAAGCAATGGGACGATATTCAGGGGAAGGTACGCATCCTCCAACAACAGATCAAGAGTGTCGAAACCCAGAACGCCCCCATTATCAATGAAGTCAAGGGCATTGAAGTCCAAATCGAGCAGATTGAGGACCAAATTGAAAAAAGTATCGTAAAAAGTCCCTTGCAAGGTACGGTATTGGTCAAATATGCCGAGCCCGGCGAAGTTGCTGTCTTCGGAAAGCCCTTGTTCAAAATGGCCAACCTTGATGAAATGGAACTCCGGGTATATATCAGTGAAATACAACTGCCCAACATCAAGATCGGTCAACAGGTCACGGTCAAGATAGATGATGTGGATTCAATGAGATCATATGAGGGCAGGGTATCCTGGATATCCGCATCCGCGGAGTTCACTCCCAAGATCATACAGACCAAGGAAGAGCGGGTGAACTTGGTATACGCCGTGAAGATAAAGGTCAAAAATGATGGAAGCCTCAAAATCGGGATGCCCGCTGAAATGTGGATTGTGAACTAATGTATTTAACCCATAAAAGACATACTATGAAACTACAACATCGTATTGCAATGATCCTAGTGTTCCTGTTGGGCATCGTTTCCTTGATCATGGGAACTTTGGTACTATTGGGCCTCCATGAAACGGGCCACGTTGTCCTACAAGGACTGTTGATCTACAATATTGTCCTAGGCATCTTATCACTACTGGTAGCTTACCTCATTTGGAACCGATCCAGATCAACCTCAAGTGCTGTGCTCTTGCTATTGTTTTCCAATATCTCCGTCTTGATCTTTCTCGTATTGTTCCCAAACAATGTGGCCAAGGAAAGCATAATGTCCATGGAAATCCGGACCATCATTTGGGCAATAGTATACTTGTTCATCCGATGGGGTTCTTTTAAAAATTCAAGTCTATCGACCAAGGGTTGGGGACGTATGGCAGTGCTGTTGGGTGCAACCACCATTTTCCTCCATTCCTGTAAAAACAACCCCAACAAGCAAAATTCCAGTTCCCAGAGCAAACCAGATCAAGTCCAGGTTGAGGAACCCTCACCAAAGGTAGCGATATCCAACGATGCATGGAACCATCAAATCCAGCTGGACCGCGGATCTAAATGGCTGGCGAATGCTGAGACCACTTCAGGAGTATCCAAAATGCGCAATGCCATAATCGAATTCAAAGGTCGTTCCGTATCGGAATACCGGGCATTGGGAGATGAACTCAACGCCCTTAAAAATACCATTGTCAAGGAATGTACCATGACCGGTCCATCCCATGACAATTTACATATCTGGCTCCATCCCCTAATTGAAAAAATAGAAGCCCTGCAAAACATCGACAGTGAGGCTTCAGGGGTTCAAATGGTACAGGACATTGAACAGCATTTAAATGGCTATTATGATTTTTTTGAATAACGGTCAAGATTTAGGAAACCAAAACAACAGCAACCCATACACATGTCCATTCGCATAGATCATATCAGCAAATCCTACGGAAAGGTCAACGCCTTGGATAACATTTCCATTGATGTCGATCAAGGGGAACTGTTTGGGCTCATTGGTCCGGACGGTGCCGGAAAGACCACCCTTTTTCGGATTCTTACCACCTTGCTCCTGCCCGACCTGGGGTCGGCATCCGTCGCGGGGTACGATATCGTTGCAGATTTTAAGTCCATAAGAAAACAGGTGGGATACATGCCCGGAAGGTTTTCACTGTACCAAGACCTCACGGTCGAGGAAAACCTCCACTTTTTCGCCACTATTTTTGGGACGACCATCGCGGAGAACTACGATTTGATCAAGGATATCTATATACAAATAGAACCCTTTAAAAATCGAAGGGCAGGTAAATTATCCGGGGGCATGAAGCAAAAACTGGCGCTTTCCTGTGCCTTGATCCATAAACCCAAGGTACTGTTCCTGGATGAGCCCACTACCGGTGTCGACCCAGTATCGCGAAAGGAATTCTGGGAGATGCTCAAAAGATTGCAGGACAAGGGAATTACCATTCTGGTGTCGACACCCTATATGGACGAGGCCGCCCTTTGTGATCGGATAGCCCTCATCCAAGATGGAAAGATCCTTGAAATCGACACTCCAAAGGCCATTGTAGAGCACTATCCCAAACCCATTTTCGACGTTGGGGCACACAACACGTACCTGTTGATCGAAAAATTGAATGCCTATGCCCATAAGCACAGTGTATTTCCTTTCGGGGAATATATTCACTATACGGATCAACGGGATGGATTTGACCCTTTGGACCTCAGAGAGTATTTAAAAAAAGAAGGACTGCGAAACATACATATCGAAAGGACCAAGGCAACGATTGAGGATACATTTATGGAATTGGCAAAACAATGAAAGAAGAAACCGTAATAAAAGTAGCGGGACTCACCAAGGCTTTTGGTGATTTCACCGCAGTGAACAAGATCAGTTTCCATGTCAGGAAAGGAGAAATCTTTGGTTTTTTGGGTGCCAATGGCGCTGGTAAGACCACGGCCATGAAAATGCTGATAGGCATTTCCGCGCCCAGTTCAGGTTCGGCGAACGTGGCGGGATTCGATGTGTACACCCAAACGGAAAACATCAAGAAGAGCATCGGCTACATGAGTCAAAAATTTGCCCTGTACGATGATCTTACCGTCAAGGAGAACATTCGCTTTTTCGGGGGCATCTATGGGTTGTCCAAGGATAGGATCTCCCAGAAATCGAACTTGCTCATTGAGGAGCTGGGTCTGGAGAAAGTCGCTAATAGCCTGGTGGGATCTTTACCGTTGGGGTGGAAGCAGAAAATTGCATTTTCGGTCTCCCTATTGCACGACCCAAAAATTGTCTTTTTGGACGAACCCACAGGAGGGGTAGACCCCATTACCCGAAGACAGTTCTGGGAAATGATCTATAAGGCGGCCAACAATGGCACTACCATTTTTGTGACCACACACTATATGGATGAAGCTGAGTACTGTGATAGGGTATCCATTATGGTGGACGGCACCATCGAGGCCTTGGACACCCCAAAAAACCTAAAATCCCATTTTGGTTCGGATTCCATGAACGATGTGTTCTTAAAATTGGCAAGAAGTTAAACAGGTTACCATATGAAACGTTTTATCGGGTTTGTACAAAAAGAATTTTATCACATTTTCAGGGACAGAAGATCCCTGTTCATCCTATTTGGCATGCCCGTGGCACAGATCATGCTTTTCGGCTTTGCCATTACCAATGAAATCAACAATGTCGACATTGCCATTTTGGATCGGTCCCAGGATGCCTCGACCAAAGAGATTATCTCAAAAATCTCCGCATCCGAGTATTTCAGTATCCTACAACACATCAAAGAGGAGGCTGAAATTGAGGATGTTTTTAAAAAGGGGAAGGTTAAGGCCGTGCTCTATTTTGAAAAAGAATTCAGTAAAAAACTGATCAAGGAACACACGGCCAAGGTTCAAATCGTGACGGATGCGACAGATCCCAATGTGGCCAACACCATCAGCAATTATATCAATTCCATCCTATCCAATTACCAAGAGGAACAGAATAGGTCCATAACAATGGACTACCAGATCATACCCCAATCCCGAATGGTCTTCAACGCGGAACTGAAAAGTGTTTATATGTTCGTTCCCGGCGTTATGACCGTCATCCTCATGTTGGTATCGGCCATGATGACCTCGATCTCCATTACACGGGAAAAGGAATTGGGCACTATGGAAATTTTATTGGTGTCCCCATTGAACCCTGTTCAGGTAATCATTGGAAAGGTGTTTCCCTACATCTTTCTCTCCATCATCAATGCTGCTGCCATTGTCATACTGAGTATTTTCGTTTTCCATGTCCCTGTCAATGGCAGTCTGTTCCTGTTGGGCCTAGAAAGTGTACTGTTCATTGTCACCTCCTTGGCTCTTGGGATATTGATCTCCACTATTTCTGCCACCCAACAAACGGCTATGATGATCTCTTTGATGGGACTGATGTTACCGGTGATTCTTTTATCGGGCTTTATTTTTCCGATTTCCAGTATGCCCGTACCCCTTCAGGTCATCAGCAATATCGTACCGGCAAAATGGTTCATCATTATCGTCAAGGGAATCATGCTCAAGGGTGTGGGTATTCACATTGTGTGGAAAGAAACCTTGGTCCTGTTGGGAATGACCCTTCTTTTTATTGGACTTAGCGTAAAAAAATATAAAATAAGATTGGAATAACATGCGGGTAATCCTATACATCATAAACAAAGAATTCAGGCAGATTTTTCGGAACAAGGGCATGCTGCCCATCATTTTCATATTGCCGCTGTTGCAACTGGTCATTCTTTCCAATGCGGCCACCTATGAAATCAACAATATTTCCTTTGGATATGTTGACAATGATCACACCTATACCTCTCGTGCCCTGATAGACAAATTCCGTGCCTCCACCTTTTTTGATGTTGCTCACGTATTTCCACATCAAAAAGAAGGCAATCTGGCCATGCTACAAGGAAAAGTCGATGTGGTGTTGACCATCCCTGAACATTTTGAACGGGATTTGTGGAAGGACAAAAATATCGATCTGGGAGTTACCATTAATGCCATTGATGGAGCTGCGGCAGGTGTGGAAAATGTCTATATCACCCAGATCATCAAAACATTTAACAAAAATCTGGCCGTCGACATGGTCCACATGTCCAATAACACGGTACAACCCGTTATCATTGAGGGCATCCCACTGTTCTGGTACAACAAGACCTTGAATTATAAAACCTTTATGGTGCCAGGAATCCTAGTGCTCTTGGTGACCATGATCACCTTGTTCCTATCTGGAATGAACATTGTCCGGGAAAAGGAAATAGGCACCTTGGAGCAGATCAATGTCACCCCCATCAAAAAACACCACTTTATCATTGGGAAGCTTTTTCCTTTTTGGGTCATCGGTATGGGCTTGCTGACCATTGGCCTAGTATTGGCCAAGCTCATTTTCGCCACGCCCATATTGGGAAGTCTGGCCCTTATGTACTTTTATACCTCTATTTACATATTGGTTATCTTAGGAATGGGGCTGTTCATCTCGAATTTTACGGACACCCAGCAACAGGCCATGTTCATCGCTTGGTTCTTTGTGGTCATTTTCATCTTGATGAGCGGTCTTTTCACCCCTATAGAGAGCATGCCCAAATGGGCCCAGGTCCTTACCGAATTCAACCCTATCAAATACTTTGTGGAAATCATGCGTATGGTCATGCTTAAAGGTTCAGGATTTCAAGACATTCTCCCTCAACTCATTAAAACCAGCTTCTATGCCCTGGTTATGAATGCCCTGGCAGTGTGGAGTTATAAAAAAGTAAGCTGATGCAAGATCAAGTTCATCCTTTACAACGGACGGAATCCAAATTTCTCAAGGGCCCCTTGTCCCGGTTCAAGGAACTTGCCTTTACTTTCAGGGTACAGCGCAGTTTTATCAAATCATTTCGGAAAATGCACTTTATAGGACCCTGTGTGACCGTGTTTGGTTCTGCCCGCTTTGAACCCGAAAACCCGTACTATGTACAAGCGGAAGAAGTGGGAGCCGCTCTTGCCAATTTAGGTTTTACCGTCATGACCGGTGGTGGTCCGGGCATTATGGAAGCTGCCAACAAAGGTGCATTTGAGGCAGGGGGCTATTCCGTTGGTTGTAATATCATCCTACCTTTTGAGCAAAAACCCAATCCCTATCTGCACAAGTGGATCGACATCCCCTATTTCTTTGTCCGGAAATTCCTGTTGATGAAATACTCCTATGCCTTTGTGGTCATGCCAGGGGGCATGGGAACACTGGATGAACTTTTTGAAGCGCTCACTCTGATACAGACTAAAATGATACAGGATTTTCCTGTGGTCATATTTGGATCGGAGTACCATAATGAGCTCTGCAACCATATCAAATTAATGGCTGCCAACGAGAGCATTGGATCAGCGGATATGGACCTGTTATTTGTAACGGACTCCATTAAAGAGATGAAGGAACATATCAAGACCCATGCCATTAAAAAGTTCAGCCTGATCCGTAAACCCCAAAAACCAACATGGTGGTTTGGAGAGCAAAAAACAAAAGGAATCTTTAAAAGTGTATCGCCATGAAAAAAAAGCACATTATCCGGATCATCACCTTGACCGGATTGATTTTGTTCACGACCATCACGCTGTTTCTCAGCACTTCCATCCTATTGGATATTTTAGGCATACGGGAACAACAAGGTCATTATGTCCCTTTGGTCATTTGGAGCAACTTCTTGTGTGGCTGTCTCTATATCCTATCGATCATTGGATTGTTTACCCATAAAAAATGGTCCATTGTTCCCATGGTACTTGCATTGTTCATCCTTGTAGGCGCATTTTTTGGCCTATACATCCATATCATGGACGGAGGTCTATATGAGGACAAAACCATTATGGCCCTGTTCTTTAGAATCACCCTGACCCTTTTCCTTGCCTTTGGCACCTATGTTTCAACAAAACCCCTATTATGAAAAACATACTTATCATCAGTTTCACATCATTTGTGCTGTTCACATCCATTTACTTAGGTCGAACAACTACCCCAGCCAATCCTTCCCTGACCGTAAAAGTGGAAGGTTTGCGAAACTCAAAGGGTCTTGTTCAATATGCATTGTATGATCGGGAGGGGTCACTTCCCGATCAAAAATTCAAAAAATACCATCAGATTAGGACATCTCCCATATCCAACGGAAAGTCTTCAACAACCTTTTCAAACCTAAGACCAGGCACCTATGCCATCAGTGTGCTCCATGATGAAAATAAGGATGGTGAGATCAAAATGGGATTGTTATTGCCCAAGGAAGGTATTGGCTTTTCCAATTTTAAAGCAATCGGCCTGTCCAACCGCCCCAACTTCAGCAAGGCCAGTTTTATGCTGGACAAGGACAGTACCATTGTAGTGAACATGATCTATAAATAAATGCGTTTCTCTTATCCAATATCGGTGTTGTTTTGCTGTTGTTTTTTGATCTTGCAAGGACAGGACAGGGTTTGGCCCGATATGGATTTGAGTAAAATCGCCTTGGTCAACCAACGGGAAAGTTATATTACATTTCCCATGGACATCGGAAACCTGGAACCTTTGATGTTCGAGGCCAATGTCAGCCCAAGTTTTATTATACGGGAACGTATGGACTCCAAATTAATGGGGGTGCTGACCCCCCAGGTCATCATTCGAATGTACAATGAGGTTTCCTATCCGGTAAAGACCCCGAGCTATGTCCCACAAATTGCCGTATACTATTTGCTGTCGGAAGGTACCACCAGTACACGAATGACTTTATTTGGAAAGTTGGCCCATCACTCCAATGGCCAAAATGGGAGCTTCTACCATACAGATGGACAAATTAATTTGGAATCCGGGAACTTCGCCACCAATTATTTTGAACTGGGGCTGATCAATACGTCCTATGATAAGGCCATGAATGCGACAAAATTCCTCAAAACCTCCTTGGAGATCCATCCAAAGAGTTGGATGCTTAAAGAGTTACAGGGACACTATAGCGGTTTGCGCTGGCACAACGCCTTTTACGCCTATAAACTACCAGTAAAAATGGGACCTCGTGGTGCTATCAAAGCAGACTTCTCCCTAAAATTGCAAGCCACGTGGTTCATGGACAACTTCAACGACTGGGACCCTTTCACCGTTAAAAGGTTACATACACGTTTGACCCTATATTACCACCCCAAATTTTTGGAGGACATTGGCATTTTTGTGGAATACTACCATGGCACGGATTATTACAACATATATTTCCAGCACCGTCTGGATGTTATACGCTTTGGCATTATGACCGAGGTACTTCGATTTTAAAAAAAAGGATATGAAGCAAGAAACATTTAAAGTGAAGAAATATTCTGGGGAGCTGGAAGACTTTTCCATTGGCAAATTGGAACATTCCCTCCAAAAATGTGGTGCCGATCCAAAAGAAATAGCCGCTGTGGTGGCCCACATTGAACCTTGGATCCATGACGGGATTTCGACCGATGAGATCCACAGGAGGGTTTTTTCCTTTCTAAAAAAAACAAATCGCGTCCAGGCATCCAAATACAGCTTAAAACGGGCCATTTTTGAACTTGGGCCAACCGGTTACCCTTTTGAACGGATGGTCGGTGCACTTTTAAAGCAAAAGGGATACAAAACAACGGTTGGCGTTGTCCTGCAAGGTGCATGTGTGGAACATGAAATAGACGTATTGGCAGAAAAACAAGGGAATGTCTACGCCATTGAATGTAAATTCCATTCCGACAGTAAGCGCACCAGTAATGTGAAGGTTCCCCTGTACATCAATTCAAGGTTCTTGGACGTCCAAAAAAAATGGAATTCCAATCAAAACGGAAACACCCATTTAAAGCAAGGTTGGCTGGTTACCAATACACGTTTCACGACAGATGCCATCAGCTACGGAAATTGTATCGGGTTGACAATGTTAAGTTGGAACCACCCAAAGAACAATGGCATTCCAAAGCATGTGGACCGATTTGGCCTCTACCCCATTACCGCACTGACCACCTTGTCCAAACATGAAAAGCGCCAGCTCCTTGACAAGGGTATTATCCTGACCATGGAAATAGAACAGCGGCCCGAGGTATTGAAGGAGTTAAACCTTTCATCCGGAAAAACCAGGGAGGTATTGTCCGAGGTCCATCAATTGTGCCATATGTAAACACATCAAGTTGAATTATATGAGTAGATCGAACGAAATATCAAGTGACCAGGTCCTGAAGGAACAAAAATTGGAAAAGCTGAAAAAATATGATCCCCGTGGGGTACAGACCCTATTTAGAAACTTGTCCCGCAACCATTACAACCTATTAAAGATGGTAGACAATAAAGCTAGGATCATGCTTACGGTCAATTCCATCATTTCTTCGCTTTTATTGGGTGCATTGTTCATTGTACCCACCTATGAGGAGTTTACCATATCCATCGGTACACGAATCTTGGTCATCTGTAGCTTACTATCCATGATATTTGCCATTTTGAGCATGTTGCCACATCGCTATATCGGGAAGGAATTTAAACACAGTAATTACAAAGGCACGCTTTATGCTGAAAACTTCGCAGAGCAATCCCTTGAAGAATTCAAACATGAACTGGACCGGATAATGGATAGCGGGCAAAGCATTTACGATGAAATGGTGGTCGATCTTTATTTCCTGGGAAAGACCATAGCAAAAAAACAACGGTTACTCCTAATTTCATCAGCTATACTATTGATGGGCATCATTGCCACAATAGCATATTCACTGGCAACCGGAACCGTTGTTTTTTTATCACAATAATATTCGGGGGACATCGGCCCACCTGAATTTTTAAGTCCATTGATGGGCAATTTTCAGTCGTCCCCTATCCTATGCATTTTTCTTAATGTATGAAGTACATGCTGCAAAATCATCGAATATTTGGTCCTCGGGTATCAAAGATGGAATCAATTTCACCCGTTCCATCATATACTTGGGCTGTTCCAATACATGTACAAAGAGTACGGTGATACCAGCGTTTTTAAGATCGATCAATACGTCTTCAAGAGTATATAATCCCGATTGGTCCAAATACTGCATACGATCCATTCTTATCACCACCGTGGAGGCGGTCTTTGGTATTTGCTTGGCCAACTGTTGAAACTCGCTTGTAAAACCAAAAAACAAAGGGCCTTTCAAATGCTTGATAAAAACCTCTTTTTTGAGATCCTCCGGAAAATTGATTTCGTCCGCCCAGCCCTTTTCTTCAGACAGCGCTTTGACATCCGATCTTTTTGCCGTTAAGTCCCCCATTTTTTTCATAAACATAAGGGATGCGATGACCAGACCGATTCCCACGGCGTAAACCAAATTCCAAATCGATGACAATACCATAACTACCAACATGATCACCACTTCGGAGCTTATCTTCAAAGGTCCGAACTTGATATCCCTGGGCAAATAAGGCATTGCCCTAAGTCCTTTATAATCTACCACTCCTATCCCCACGGTCACCAGAATACCGGCAAGGACGGCTGCAGGGATCTTGGATGCCACCGGGCCCAATGCCAACAGTACGATCAGCAAGAGAATTCCGGCAATCATACCCGACAATCTGGTCTTACCTCCTGCATTGATATTGACCACGGTACGGATTGTCGCCCCTGCACCCGGTATACCACCAAAAATGGCCGCTATACTGTTACCGATACCCTGCCCCATCAATTCTTTGTTGGGTTTATGTTGGGTCTTCGTCATATTATCGGCGACCACAGAAGTCAATAAGGAATCAATGGCTCCCAAAAGAGCCAAGGTCAAGGCCGTAAAAACATAAGGAGTTATGGAATCCAACTTGAACTCACTGAATATTTCCAAATGGGGTACGGGAAAACCGCTTGGTATCTGTTGGATAGGCCTATAATCAAGTCCGAACCCATAGGCCACTCCTGAAACGACCAATAGGGCCACTAATGCACTGGGAATGGCCGTAGTGATTTTTTTAAAGCCATAAATAATTGCAATAGTTGCCAACGCCAGAGCCAGCTCCAACCAATCTATATGTTGGAGTGCCCTTGGCAATACCTTAATGGTACCGATGACACCGGAAGCATCCTTGTTGGCCAAAGTTTGGGCCTCTTTCAGGATGTTTTCCTCTGAGACCTCCCCGGCCCTATCAATGGTTTCTTGAAAATCTTCAAGGACCAGTATGCCCTCTTTCGATTCCTCATTGAGGATATTCTTGAGAATAACCTCCTCCGCGCTGGGTCGAAATTGATCCACAAATGCCTCATCTTCTTTGGGGTAATAGCCAATGGAAGGCAATATTTGGGTGACAAGAATAATCACCCCGATCGCTGTCATAAAACCCGAAACAACAGGGTAAGGGATATAGCGAATGTATTTTCCAAGCCCTGCAAGACCCAGAATGATCTGAAGAAGTCCTGCCAATAGAAATACCAATAAAATAGCTGGCAATGCTTTCTCAAGGTTGCCATCGTTCATGGCAATGATACTGGCAACAACGACCATACTTACAGCCGTCATAGGTGCTGTAGGCCCAGAAATTTGGGTGTTGGTGCCACCGAAAAGGGCAGCAAAAAAACTGATGAATATCGCGCCGTACAGCCCCGCACTGGGCCCCATCCCGGAACTGACCCCAAAGGCCAGTGCCAAGGGCAGGGCTACAATGCCCGCTGTAATACCACCAAATAAATCTCCTTTAAAATTGGAAAAAAAATGCTTCATAAATAATTTCATTGTTTTGTACTGGCCCTATTGTGCAGATATGTCCGGAACGAATCCCTTAAAACCAGGGACCATCAATTTATAAACAACCATATTTTCTTGATTCAGCCACTTTTTTTGGTGACATAATTCAATGAAAAGACCGTCCATTATCAAAAATGGATCATTATGGGAGCTTTAAACTATCTTTGAAGATTATAATCAGGTAATTTCAAAGTTGTTCCATCTGTTGACAGGGGCCATGTTATTGAGGTTTAAAGCGTCCCAAAATCTTGGACAGTAATTGCAATTTAAGTTGTGTATAACTTTGTAAATGATTCATATAACCGTCTCGGTTTTTCTCATGGGTATTGAGGTAATAGGCATCACATTCCATGGTATCACATTCAATGGCATTCACCATGGTCCGTTCGTAGCGGTACAATGTTCCCAATCGAAGTTGATTTTCCCTTTGGACCACCAGTAGTCTCTGGTGCATGGATGGATTTCCCAAAAAACGTTTTTCCAATTGGATCAAATACTGCAGTTCTTCATTTATCCCTTCCATGGTCTCGGTCCAATTGGTTATTTCCAATTTGTCCTTTTTACTGATAATCCGGCTTATGGATTCATGAAAGTAGGGTCTGTTCACTGATTTCATAATACCATATTTATGTTGATGGACTCATTTTCCTGTTCGATATGCTCAATGGTCAATTTCTGGTTTCCCGATGGAAACTCCCATACCAAGGAATCCCCTTTGGCATAACCCATCACCGCGGCCCCCATAGGGGTCAATATGGAGATACGATTGTTCTTGACATCGCTTTTGCTGGGCAGGACCAACTTGAATTTCTTATGCCATCCATTTTCGGAGACAATGGTGACATTTGAGTTGAACCGTATGACATCCTTGGGCATATCATCCTCGTCCAAGATCTTGGCTGCCTCCAATTCACCAGCCAGCTTCCTTACCGATTTTCGCCACGAATTGTCCTGATGATACCCAGAAAGGTTCATCAACCTTTTGAGAAGGACGTATTCCTTTTTTTCAATCAACAAACTACTGTATTTCATAGTATCAATTTTAAAGCGTTATGGGATTTCGCCGATGTACTCCAGCCCTACCCTTGTATTTTTTATAAGTCCATTATGGAAAAATCCCCCTTTGGACATAAGTATCCTCAAGTCGCTCTATGGCGATGACAAAGGCAGCCGTACGCATGTCCAGATTCTTTGTTTCTGTTTTCTGTACAACCTTATTGAACGACTCCCGCATTTTTCTTTCCAGTTTCTCCAATACCTCGTCCAAATGCCATATTTCACCATTGCGGTTTTGCAACCATTCAAAATAACTACCTATCACACCACCAGAATTGCATAGGATATCCGGTATGATATCAATTCCACGCTTTAGTAAGATCTCCTCTGCCTGAACATCTGTTGGGCCATTGGCCCCTTCGGCAATCAGGCTGGCCTTAATATTATGGGCATTGTCCACCGTGATTTGATTGCCTAAGGCCGCGGGAATACAAATGTCACAGTCCAAACCAAAGAACTCGGTATTCTCTATGGGACTTGCCCCCGCAAAGCCATAGATACTGCCCTTATTTGCCTTTGCATAATCCAAAAGGGTTTCAGGGCAAATACCCTCACCATTGTGGATACTTCCATAAGCATCCTGAACAGCCGTAAGAATCGCTCCTTCCTTTTTGAGAAAATGAGCTGCCCAATACCCTACATTACCAAATCCTTGCACAATGAACGTTTTGTCCTTTAGTTCGATTCCTTTGTGTTCCGCCCAAAATTTAATGGTCAAGAAAACACCATAGCCCGTTGCCCGGTCCCTACCCTCAGAACCCCCGGCACCTATGGGCTTACCAGTGACCACGTGTAAATTTTTGGATCGTTCATTAGGGGATTTGGTGGACATATAGGTATCCAAGATCCAAGCCATGGTCTGAGGGTTGGTATTTACGTCCGGCGCAGGAATATCGAGTTCCGGCCCAATATTGTCCCCCAAAGCATAGGTAAACCTTCTCGTAATCCGTTGTAGTTCGTCATGGGAATATTTGGTGGGATCCAATTGTATCCCGCCCTTGGCCCCACCATAGGGCAAACCGGCCAAGGAAGTCTTCCAGGTCATCCACATGGCCAAGGCCCTCGCAGCATCGATGTCCACCGTAGGGTGGTAACGCAATCCTCCCTTATAGGGACCCAATGCATTGTTGTGCTGAACCCGGTAGCCCGTAAAAATCTCGACATTACCATTATCCATTCGTACTGGAAAATGGACTACAAATTCACTGTTGGTAACTTCAAGGATTTTTCTAATGTTTGTATTCAGTTCAATGATGTCCGCTGCATTGTTGAACTGGCGCATAACGTTGTCCAACATACCTTGTTTTGGCTGCTTTCTTTTTGATGTTAACGTTGTTGTCATAATAAAATATTTATAGGGTACCATGTACCTGCTATTTGTTTGTTAATACATTTCATCCGAAACCACTATGGTAGGTTCTTTACCATCATCCATATGTTGGCGATATTCGTTACATAAATTGATATTTGACCTATTACGACTCAAAGCACAATAGGATCCGTGTATACAGGTGGAGCATAAACTCCTTGCAAATTCGTTCATGGGACTGTTGTTATTTATTTTTCTCCTTTAAGTTTTCTTTTATGATATGATCAATGAATGGGATACAGTGTTTTGATGGGCTGAAAAGCCAACATCAAAATAGACACCCCTAAGACGATCATAAAGCCGATTTCCAGATTGGACAACATTCTATTGACGCTCAATGATTTTTCTGAGACCTGGGTAAGATGTCCACTTTCCTCGATTTGAATTTCCTCAAGGGCATCCAAGGTTTTCTTGGTAGAATGGATATGCTCCAAAATTTTCGATTTGGCACCCTGCCCGCGCAAGCTTGATGAGCTATTGGAACCCAAGCTCGAAAATTGCTGGCGTAAACGTTTTAAAAATGTTGCTTCCTCACGGGTCAGTTCGGTCTCGGCAAAATCGTCAAGGATAGCGGTGATTTGCTTATCCCGTTCATTGCTTATTGCAATTTTTCCCGTTCCCAGTACCCCCACTTCCGTATCGTGCAGAAAATTTCTCAACTGATAGATATAGTCCTGAACGACCACACGATCGTCATGGATGGATTCAATCGTTTTATGTATCGTCGAAAAATGCCTACGGTCCACCAAATTGGATCCCAGCACCAAGAAAAAAGCCAACGCCAGTACAAACCCTACCAGTATACGTTGTTTTAATGTCAATTTTGCGTTCATTTCTTCTTTTTTTAGGTACAATCTGTTTCCAACTAGAGAACAACTACTTCCAGCATTGATCTTTCCAATGACCAATGGCAATTACACCTCCGGTTCATCAAGTGTTTCTTCCGTCGAATCCCATTTCAAAATATCACGTAATTCCTTCTCGGAAATCGTCAGTCTGTTCCTGGCATCAATTTGCTGGACCTTGACCAAACACAAGGAAACAACATCGCTTGGTATACCATATCAGATAATATCCCCTTTTGATAATCCCATAACGGAGCAGCCCAAACTACTGAGCACTGAGATCTTGTCCCTCTCCAAATCAACTTCGTCCGGTAGTACCAATTGAAAACATGCTTCGATACCCGATGAGCTGACAACCGAAACAATGGAATACAGTCGTATTATTTCGGATGGCATATTTGTTTCATCCATAATAATAGCTTTCTGTAAATTTTCCCTCAACAAGGCCAATACATTGTCATGGGTATATTCTTCCAAACCCGGTCCTCCTTGTAAGTACTTTTTGACCATCAAGAAGTCATTTCTTTCCAAAATAAGGTTACCATATCTCAATGGGTATCTTTCCATCATTAGCGATTTCATTTGCCTTTATCCGGGAGATTTTGCCTCTGCCCGATCAATTTGAAATTATTCAGGGTACTAAAAGGCAAATGGCATGCCTTAGAAAAGGAAGTGTAATTATTTTTTTTGTAAAACACTGATTATATGTGATTTACAAATAAAATTACTGATGGATGAAAAATGGATGTTGGGAGAATATTACCCAGTTGGTCAGAAATTGACCGAATCAATCAAGCTTATCGCGCAGCGTTTTTCGATTGATCTGTAATATTTCTGCTGCCTTGGTTTTGTTTCCTTTGGTATGCAGCAATACACGTTTGATGTATTTCCTTTCCATATCCCTTAAAGGCATCAATTCCTCCTCGGGAAAGTCAATTTCGTATTTTAAAAAGTCCGGTAAGTCCTTGATGCCAATAGGTCCATCCGCCATGATTACAGCACGTTGCACTACGTTTTCAAGCTCTCTTATATTCCCTGGCCAGGGATACCGTTCCAATATTTTTAAAGCATCAGGAGCGATTCGAAGCAAACGGTCCCTATATTCCATACCATATTTTTGCAAGAACCTATGTACAAGTAAAGGGATATCGGATTTCCGTTTCCTAAGCGGGGGGACCTTAATTTCCACTACGGTCAAACGGTAATAGAGATCTTCCCTAAAGTTTTTTTTCTTGATCTCCTCCAAAAGATCCATATTGGTGGCTGCTATGATACGAAGATTCACTTTTTCAAAAGCTCTGGACCCCACCTTGGTAATTTCCCTTTCTTGCAAAGCCCTCAATAATTTGGCCTGTACATCCAAACAGGCGTTCCCGATTTCATCCAAAAAGAGGGTACCCCCTGATGCTGCCTGAAAAAAACCATTACGGCTTTGATCGGCACCGGTAAAGGCCCCTTTGGTGTATCCAAATAATTCGGCCTCTTGCAGATTTTCCGGGATAGCCCCACAGTTCACTGCGATAAAGGGTCCCGTACTATATTTTCCCGAATAATGAATGGCTCGTGCCACCAATTCCTTTCCAGTACCGCTCTCTCCCTGAATCAAAACCGTTGCCCTATTATCCTTTACCCGCTCTATTATGGAAAGTACTTGGTGGAAGGCTGTTGAATCACCTACCATATCCTTAACCCCAACGCCCCGCGTTTTGAATGACTTCGAAACAGGGGATATTTGGTGCCGACTTCCGTGTGCCAATGCTCTTTCCACAGCTATTCTAAGTTCTTCTTTCGTAAAAGGCTTGGTCAAATAGTCCATGGCACCGGACTTGAGCACTTCCAAAGCACCATCGACCGAGGGGTAGCCGGTAACCACCAATTTAGGCATCTTGGGATAGTGTTCATTGGTATACCTCAATAATTGTATGCCATCGACTTCTGGCATTTGGATATCCGAAATCAATAGGTCCATGGAAGTATCTTTTAAAATAAATAGGGCTTCCTTAACCGATATCGCCTTAAAAACATGATAGTCGAATTCTTTGAGCCTTCTTGCCAACAGCTCTAAGATCTTGATATCATCATCTACGATAAGAATGTTTTCTTTGTTCAATGGCATAGGCGTCAATTTGGAAACTCCATGGTAAAAATAGTACCTTTTGGCACATTGGGCCTATGTACAATGGTACCCTTATAACTTTTGATGATACCGTGAACTACGCTCAGACCAAGTCCGGTCCCTTCCCCGATTGGTTTAGTAGTATAAAAAGGTTCAAATATCTTGTTTTCTTGTCCAGGTGCAATCCCTTCTCCTTGATCGACGATATTGATGATGATTTTTTGCTTCTTGCTTAGTACCTCTACCTTGATTTCTCCGCATATGGGTGAATAGTAGGCAGCGTTCATAATGAGGTTGAACATGACCTGGGTCAATTGAACGGTATTGGCTTGAATCCTTAAATCTTCGTTGTCATAGGATTTGATGACCGATAATTGTTTCGCTCTTAGTGAGGGACCCATCAGACGTATCACGCTGTCCAATACTTTTTTGAGCTCAACAAATTCCATCTGTTGGGGCATTTCACAAGTAAAGAACATCAATTTTTTGACGATTTCCCGACTGAAAATCGCATTGTCCATTATGGTCTGTAAATCTCTTCTTTTTCCTGGATCGGTAGCTTCATCCAGTAATAATTCGGCAAACCCTAAAATATTGGCCAAAGGTGTATTCAGCTCATGGGCTATCCCAGCAGTTATCTCACCCATGATATGTAAACGATCATTTCGTTCCATTTGTCTTTTTGTTTCCTCTTCCGTATCATGGATCTGCTTACGTTCCATATAGTTCCCTACAGCTAAACAAACATTTTTAAGTAAAGTTTTTTCTTCAGGAAGAAAGTCTTTCAAGCTATAAGATGAAGCAGGATAACCAACAGATATACTTCCTTCTACCCTATTGAACACAATGACATCACAGGAAATGCTGCACATTGCCCCATTAAATCCTTTGGTTTGTACGTTATAAGTGCCAATGGACAGTGCTACCTCCGCTTTTTCTGGAAACTGCCATCCTCTTTTCAAGCAATAGGCTATAGCTTGCAAAGCGGTGGATAATTCGTCATATCCTGAATTCACGATAATGGAAGTGACTTCATAGAGACAGGTCAACTCCTTTACGCGCTCCTTTAATTTTTGTTCGGTATTTATCATAGCATTCAAAACTTTAATCCATAAAGATACAAGCGCCCCGATTTTAATGTTCAATCCTTTCTGAAAATCAATCAAAATACCTTTTGGATCATGGACCCAATTATACGTATCGTATCGAGGTATGGATTTAAAACCGTCATCAAATTATATCAATAATCCATTTAGGTCCATACTTTGTGACAACAAAAATAACAATAAAAGACATTTTTATCCTCTTTATGACAATTATCATACCGCTTCCTATAACCGGTACTTAGCTTTGTCCCCATGAAAAAATTGGCAATTCTTGTAATCACTCTTATCATGCTGGTCAAACCATTATGGCCCGTCATGGAATATGTGGTCAATTATGATTATATAGCCAACGTTTTATGTGAAAACAAAGACAAACCTCAATTACAATGCAACGGTAAATGCTATCTGGCCAAACAGTTAAAGAAAGCGCAAAGGGAACAAGACAAAAATCCATTTAGTGAGCAAAGATCCAAAATTGAAGTCCAGTCGATGGTTTATTTCCAATCCCTACTAAATTTTGATCTGGCACTTGAAATTGAAGAGTACAGCAATAGCAACTTTTGTCAATACCAGGATTTAAACGCCATACTTCTTATTGAGGACATCACCCACCCACCCGAACTGATTTAGTAGATTCCTTCATGTACCTATTCCCACTAAAATCAATCACTACTTGGTGATAGGTACCCTATTTATTTATTGAATTTATTCTAAACCCTAAGCAATGAAACTTACATATTCATTTGGGGCTCGGATAGGTGGTTCAAAATACCCAGTATACCTGCTTTTTCTGTTCATAACACTGTTATACCAGCAAAACGTACAGGCCCAACAACCTATTACCGACCCAACACTGGACTCCATACTCACCATAGATTTAAAGGAGGTCATTGTCATCTCATCATTTAAAAAAAGTATGGAGCACAAAGCGCAGTCCAAGCCGTTGTCCACATTAGACCAATATTTGGAATCCTCTAAAAAAGTGACCATGATCAAGCGTGGTGCCTATGCTTGGGACCCAATGCTCAATGATATGGGTTCCGAGCGCTTGTCCATTACCATAGATGGTATGCGGATCTTTGGCGCTTGCACCGATAAAATGGACCCCATAACGTCTTATGTGGATGTTTCCAACCTTTCGGATGTACAGGTAAATAGTGGACAACAAGGAGCCCGGCACGGTAATACTATCGCAGGGGCCATCGATATGCGCTTGGAAAAGAGCAACTTTAAGCCCACGGGCTGGACGGCTACCGTGGAAACAGGATATGAGACCAACAATGCTTCCCGAATCGTGGGGGGCGAACTCAATTTTTCTGATGAACGATTTTATCTGGATACGGATATTATCCATCGGAAGGCGGAAAACTATTTCGCCGGCGGTGGTGAAGAGGTCGCCTTTTCCCAATATGAAAAATACAATCTGTCCGCAAATGCCGGATACCAGGTCTCCAAAAACCAGAAACTATTGGCCAGCTTTATATTTGACGAAGCCCATGATGTAGGGTATCCCGCCCTACCTATGGACGTATCCTTGGCCCGTGCCTTTATCGGTTCCATAAGCTGGATTCAAACCGAATTTATAGGAGAGCTTACCCATTGGGAAACAAAGCTTTATGCCAATACCATAACACACGTTATGGATGATAGTAAAAGGCCGGAAGTACCCATACGAATGGATATGCCCGGATGGAGCGACACCTATGGATTTTATTCACAGGCCAAGTTGACATTAGACAACCATGCATTCTTGGGTAAGATCGATGGGTTCTACAATCGTTCTTTGGCAGAGATGACCATGCATCCCAATGATCCCAATGAACAGGAAATGTTCATGTTGACCTGGCCCGATGTCCATACCTTGAACTATGGTTTTTATTTGGAAGACAATGTCAACCTCAAAGAAGGTGCGTTAAAGGTATCGACCAGATTTGCACTTCAATCATTCAATGTAACCGATGATTTTGGGCTGAACAGTCTTAAGATCTTCTATCCCTACTTGGAGCGGAGACAGACACGTACATTGAAAAGTGTTTCGGTGCATTATCAAAAAAACTTCAAGAAATTGCAATTAAACCTTGGCATCGCCTACGGTGATCGTGCGCCATCAGTTTCGGAAGGATTTGGTTTTTATCTGTTCAATAGTTTTGACAACCATGACTATATCGGTGATCCAGAAATGAAAAATGAAAAGGTTTTGGAGGGAAATTTCAAAATTGGTTATGCCTTAAAAGGGTTTACTATTGGTTTTGAGGGCAATTATTTCCATACTAGGGATTACATCATTGGAGAAATCGATTCCAACCTGAGCGTGATGACCATAGGTGCCGATGGCGTAAAGGTCTATACCAACCTGTCGTATGCCAACCTTTATAATCTATCTGTGGATATGGACTACAAAATCACAACGGAACTGGACTGGAGCGGACTGGTCACCTACCATAGAGGTACCGATCACAATGGTCGCAACTTGCCATTTATCAGTCCATTTACCTATCGTACCCAATTAACCTATGACGATGAGCATTTTTCAGGGACTTTGTCCCTAACGGGAGCTTTGGATCAAACCAAGTTCAACCCAGGTTTTGGTGAAGACCGCACACAGGCCTACGCCATACTCTCGCTTTCCTTGGGCAAGACCTTTTCCCTAGGCAAAAACGACCTATATGCCAAGGTCGGTTTAGAAAACTTGTTTGACACGTATTATTCAACCTATTCCGATTGGAACAACATTCCCCGCATGGGCAGGAACTTTTTCATGACCCTATCCTATGCCATTAATTAATCATACACTTAAAATCCATAAAAATGAAAACTATAAAATCATTCATATTTCTATTTGCACTGTCCATTGGAATTACGTCTTGTTCCGATGATTCGAACGGTACAACCCCAGTGGCGGAAAACCTGTTGGATGCATACTCCTTGACCAGCAGTTTTGAAGCCAATGGACATGTATTGGAACTATATTCCGAAAAAGAAGGATTGACCTTAGGATACAATAAGCTCTATTTACGTATCAAGGAAATCTCCACCGGAACTTATGTACCCAATGCCACCATATCCTGGAATCCCATGATGCATATGGCCGACAAGTCCCATTCATGCCCAAAATCGAAGATTTCAACAATGGCGGACAATACCGTCTATACGGGATTTATCGTTTTTCAAATGGCCAGCAATGCCGATGAACATTGGGAATTGAACTTAGAATATAGTTTTGGAGGTAATACCTATACGACCTCAAAACAAATAGAGGTCAATGCCCCCACTGACGGAAACAGGACCGTAAATGTATTTACAGGAACAGATGACACCCGGTATGTGTTGGCCATGGTGCCTTTTGCCCCGGAAGTTGCCATCAATGATTTTTCAGCGGTACTCTATAAAATGGATTCCATGATAAGTTTTCCCGTAGTGGAAGACTACTCCATTGCCATTGACCCAAGAATGCCGGGCATGGACAACCATAGTTCCCCAAACAATGAAAATTTGATCTACGACAGGGATACCGATTCGTACAATGGTAAGCTATCCTTGACCATGACCGGTTACTGGAAAGTCAATTTACAACTACTAAATCCAGATGGAGAACCCATAAAAGGTGAAGCTGTTACAGAAGAGAATGAAAGTAGCAGCTTATATTTTGAACTCGAGTTCTAACGGACAGCGTATACTTTTCACACAACGATGACAAGGTCACCCCATGAGGGTGGCCTTTTTTGGTATGTCACATTGAACGCGGTATCGGTGCCATGGTGTTTTTAATGGCCCTATCCGTTTTTTATCGACTTAGTTAATTAGGGAAGAACTCCTCAATATCCTGTTTCCCCTCGATTAAATCCAAAATAGTGGTGTTTTCGAGCACACGGATAAATTTGGTCTTGTTGGACCCCACAAGTTTATGGAGCACACAAGGGTTGTTCATGTCGCAGTTACGAATGCCCATGACACACGAGTTCACTCTTTTTTCTCCATCAATAACCTTCACAATGTCCATAAGGGTACGCCTGCGATCATCACTGTTCAAATAAAATCCTCCCCTAGGGCCTCTTGTGGAAGAAATAATACCATGTCTAGAGAGCTCTTGTAACAATTTGGCCAAATAAGCCTCTGGTACATGAACTACCTTATATATATCCCTGACCAAGATTTTATGGTCCTCATCGGAATTCAATGCTAGATAAAGCACTCCTTTAATGGCGTATTTGGAAGAATTGGAAAGCATTTTTCTTAAGTTCCAACAAAGATTAAAAGACTTTTTTATCCTTTTTATGATTAATATCATGTTATACCTTTTTGTCCCTATTTACATTTGAACAAAATTTTAAAGGATCATTACATGAAGACAATACAAAAAGGAATAGGACTACTCTTTGTGATAGCGTTAATAAGCTGTGGAGGAAAAGACAAAGAAAAAAAAGAGGAAGGCTTTAGCGTACAACGTAAAAAGGCCCCTACCGAACAGCCTGTGGAAACCACTTCCACCAATGAAGTGAAAGCCTCCGAACGTGTGGATATGACCACTAAAGGGGTGGGGCCAATAAAATCCGTGGAATTGCCAGATGAAATCGACCAGACCATGGCAGCAAACGGAAAAGAGGTCTATGACCAAATGTGTTTGGCATGTCACCGGGTCGGTAAAAAATTTATAGGTCCTGCACCCAATGGAGTATTGGAACGAAGGACCCCGGAATGGGTCATGAACATGATCTTGAACCCTCAGGAAATGGTACAGCAAGACCCTTTGGCCAAAGACCTGCTGCAGGAGTTCAATGGATCGCCCATGTCCAACCAAGGTTTGACCGAAGATCAGGCCCGGGCCATACTAGAATACTTTAGAACCTTAAAATAAACCTTATGAGATCAACCATTAAACAAAGTACCTTGGGACTGATCTTACTTCTCGCACTCAACGGCGGCTGTAAGGATGGTGCCCAAAACAAAACAACCACTGCTGACCAGAGCACATCTGAGACAGTAATCGAAAGTAACAAGGGTCAGGCCTTTATCTCAGACGATGAGTCTACCCCGACTGTATTGAGCATTGCCATTAATTCCCCGGACCACACTACCCTGGTAGCAGCTGTACAAGCAGCCAGTCTTGAAAATGCTTTGGTCAATGCTGGTCCCCTAATGGTATTTGCTCCCACCAATGACGCCTTTGATGCACTGCCCGAAGGTACCGTGGAAGATTTGTTGAAGCCGGAAAACAAAGATGCCCTGGCCAACATCCTCAAATACCATGTGACCCCGGGCAACTATTCCAAAGACTTTTTGAAAAATTTCAAAAAATTGGGACAGGCCAACGACCAGAATGTCCCTGTTGAAGTAAAGGGAGATGATGTGTTTATAGGAGGCGCTAAAATAATCGCTAGTGTGAAAGCAGGAAATGGCATCGTCCATGTAGTGGACAAGGTCATCCTACCCCCTACCCAATGATCGATACAACAACCATAAAAACAAATAAATCCTAACACAATGAAAATTTATAACCATTTACTAATGACCATGGGAGCTGCCCTAATGCTGGTTTCCTGCGGTCAACAGAATCAAAATTCGACCGGGGCCCTTTCATCCAGCGCTGCCGAAAAAGTATATGTCGCCCCTGGGGAGCAAGATGAGTTTTATGCTTTTCTATCTGGGGGATACAGTGGTAACCTAACAGTATATGGATTGCCCTCCGGTAGAATGTTCAAGGAGATTCCTGTATTCTCACAATTCCCAACCTCGGGTTATGGCTATTCAGAAGAAACCAAACCGATGCTCAACACATCCCATGGATTTGTACCTTGGGACGATGCACACCACCCGGACATATCCCAGACCAATGGGGAGTTGGATGGTCGTTGGATATTCATCAACGGTAACAATACACCTAGAATTGCCCGTATCAATTTAAGCACTTTTGAAACCGAGGAAATCATAGAGGTACCCAACAGTGCAGGTAACCACAGTTCTTCCTTTATTACAGAAAACACGGAATATGTAGTGGCCGGTACCCGTTTCTCTGTTCCTATTCCCCAAAGGGACATGCCCATAAATGAATACAAGAGCAACTTTAAAGGATCATTGTCCTTTATCAGTGTAGACCCAGAGCATGGTCATATGGATTTAAAATTCCAACTGTTGATGCCCGGGTTCAACTATGACCTATCGCACCCTGGTAGGGGAAAATCACACGGCTGGTTCTTTTTTACCACCTACAATACGGAGGAGGCCCACACTTTACAAGAGGTGAACGCCTCACAAAACGACAAGGACTTTATTGCCGCTGTCAATTGGAAGAAAATCGAAGAATACGTTAATAATGGAGGAGGCACCAAAATGCCTGCAAACTATGCGCACAATCTTTATGATGAAGGTACACATACGGCCACAACTACCATGAACAAGGAAGTATTGACTGTAGATCCGTTAAAAGTTCCTGGAGCAGTATACTTCTTGCCAACTCCAAAATCACCCCATGGTTGTGATGTAGATCCAACTGGACAATACATTATTGGAAATGGAAAGCTTTCTGCCGACTTGACCGTACACTCCTTTGATAAAATGATAGCCGCCATTGAGGGTGAAAAATTTGATGGTGAAGCCTATGGAATTCCAATCTTGAAGTTTGAGGATGTATTGGCCGGACAGGTTAAAAGTGGAGGTCTTGGCCCATTGCACACCGAGTTTGATGGAAATGGCAATGCCTATACCACCTTCTTCATCTCTTCCGAAGTGGTCAAATGGAAATTGGGAACCTGGGAGGTCATCGATAGAAAACCAACCTACTACTCGGTCGGTCACTTGATGATTCCCGGTGGGAACTCAAGAAAACCATTTGGCAAGTACGTAGTCGCCATGAACAAGATCACCAAAGATAGGTATCTTCCCACTGGCCCTGAAATGGAGCACTCCGCTCAGATCTACGATATCTCTGGAGATAAAATGGAATTGATCTATGATTTCCCTACCCATGGCGAACCCCATTATGCAGCTGGAATACCCGCTGAAATATTGGCGCCAAAGTCACAGAAAATTTACCGCTTGGATGAGAACGAGCACCCTTATGCCGTTAAAACCCCAACAGATGCCAAGGTGGTAAGGGATGGAAATGAGGTACATATCTATATGTCCACGATCAGGAGCCACTTTACCCCCGACAACATAGAAGGAGTCAAGGTCGGTGACAAGGTATACTTTCACATAACCAATCACGAACAGGATTTCGATGTACCGCACGGTTTTGCCATGATCGGCCAGAACACTTCCGAGCTTCTTGTCATGCCAGGTCAGACCAAAACCTCTCTTTGGGAGCCTAAGCAAGTCGGTGTATGGCCGTTCTACTGTACGGATTTCTGTTCAGCATTGCACCAAGAGATGCAAGGGTATGTTAGGGTTTCCCCCGCCAATTCGGATGTTGAACTGAAATGGTCCCTTGGTGAATAATTCGGATTGATACACCAAGGAACAAAGCGGGCTGTGTCCATGACCTGCCCGCTTTTTTTACAAATTGAAATACAACCATCGACCAAAAAACCGCACTCAATTTGTAACCTTTAAATAGAAAAAAATGAAAAAGGCTAGTTTACTAATGATCATTGGCCCACTCTTCTTGTTGGGATTATATGTTTTCCCACTCTGGAACATTATGTTGGGGGCACCGCAATATCCGGATCCTTTGGGTCTGAATATCCATATCAGTGGCCTGCAAGGTACCAATGAATTTGATATTCAGAACATTGATGGCCTGAACCATTATATTGGAATGCAAACATTGCCCAAACCTGAGGACATGTGGGAGTTCGGTACCTTTCCCATAATCATTGGGATCATGGTGGCCATTGGCGTATTGATCGGGTTCTTGGGGTATTTAGGCAAAGTAAGTTATAAATGGTTCATCGGTTGGTTTGCGTTGATGTCAACAATGGGTGTTTTGGGCATGTACGATTTCAACCAATGGTTGGTGGATTATGGTACCAATCTCGATCCCAATGCCATCATGAAGTTGACCAATCCCGATGGAACACCCATGACCTATAAACCGCCATTATTGGGACATGTGAAAATGTTGAATTTTGATGTGACCTCCATGCCAGCCTCTGGGGGATGGCTCATGTTCTTGGGAATGACACTTACCCTAACGGCCAGCTTTTTGGGGTGGAAAAACACTAAAAAACAATAATTCATTTCTTATGAAACCATCCATAATCCTTTTTCTTCTAATCCTTGCGGGTAGCATGGGTTGCTCTGTAAGTCCAAAACCCATTGATTACGGTCGTGTAGGTTGTCATTATTGCAGTATGACCATTGTGGACAAACAGCATGCAGCTCAATGGGTCACCAAAAAAGGCAAGGTCTTTAATTTTGATGCCGTTGAATGTATGATGAACCAATTAAAGGACGAGGATGAATCGACAATAGGCCTCTTATTGGTCAATGATTTTGACCATCCAGGAGAACTGGTGGATGCCACAAAGGCCACCTATTTGATCAGTGAGAACATACCCAGCCCGATGGGTGCGTTTCTAAGCGCATTTTCCGAGGAACAGGCAGCTGAACATACATTGGAGGCCAATGGTGGGAAACTCCTTACCTGGTCCGAATTAAAAAAACAATATAACCAATAAAAAAATAAATCCATGTATATGATCGATATTGATAATACCATTGCCCAACAACCCTTTGATGGGCTTCAAGTGGAACAATTGGTAAAAACTAACGCCTTGGAAATATTGAGCATTAGCTTGGCAAAGAATGCTGTCTTTCCAAAACATACATCACCAAAAGATGCCCACTTGATCGTATTGGAGGGGTCCATTGATTTTTATATTGAAAACCAAAGCGTCACTTTATTGCCACAGCAACACTTTGGTTTTTCCAAGGACGTGGAACATTGGGTAAAGGCACTAGCAGATGCCAAAATTTTGATTATCCGGTAAAGAAATCATAGATTCATAACGTATATGGTTGCCATTGGGCGTACCAAGCAATAACTGTATTAAATTGAAAACTCCATATCACCAACTCATCCTATGGATGTTCTTATTCATGGTATGTCAAGGAATTTTGGCCAAAACTTGGACCGTATGCCCGACTTGTGAGCATAGTTCCATAAAGCAGACCATTCAAGAGGCCAATGCCCATGATACCCTCTTGATCCAAAAAGGCACCTATCGGGAATTTGAAATTTTGGTTGACAAACCTCTGGTGATCAAGGGTATTGATTATCCCATCGTCGATGGTGAAAAAAAAGGGGAAATCTTCAGGATTACATCCGATAACGTCACCTTGGACGGGCTGTTCATTATCAATGTCGGGGTCAGTTACACCAAGGACAACGCTGCCATTCGAGTAGTACAGAGTAAAAATTTCAGTATCCAGAATATGGTATTGGAACAGTTGTTCTTTGGTATCTATTTGGAAAAATCATCACATGGCAAAGTGTACCACAATAGAATTATTGGAGATGCCGTGGACGAATATAATTCCGGCAACGGCATCCAGCTTTGGTATTCCTCGGATGTGGAAGTGCGCAAAAACCATGTACAAGGTACTCGAGATGGTATCTATTTGGAATTTTCCGATCGAATTACCATTACCGATAATGTAAGCATGGACAATCTTCGCTACGGACTTCATTTCATGTTCTCTAACAACGATATCTATACCAATAATACGTTTGAGAACAATGGTGCCGGGGTTGCAGTCATGTTCTCAAAGTTTATCACCATGAAAAACAACACTTTTCGAAAAAATTGGGGCACGGCGGCCTATGGCATGCTATTGAAAGAAATCAATGATGCTGAAATAAGTGACAACACTTTTGAGGAAAATACTATTGGAATCAATATCGAGGGTTCGAACCGAATAAAGTACATCAATAACGATTTTGTGGGAAATGGTTGGGCCATCCGCGTTGTGGGAGCCTGTTACACCAATAGTTTCAAGGGCAATAATTTCCTCTACAATTCCTTTGACATTTCCTATAACAGTAAATTGAACGATAATGTGTTCGAGGGTAATTTTTGGAGTGGTTATACGGGTTATGACCTGGACAAGGACGGTATTGGGGATGTCCCCTACCGACCCGTCAAATTATTCTCCTACGTTGTGAACCGCACCCCTGAGACCATTGTACTTTTGAGAAGCCTGTTTATGGATATCATCGATTTTTCTGAACGTGTCTCCCCCGTTTTCACCCCCGATAACTTAAAAGATGTCCAACCCTTAATGAAAATACGACCATGACCATAGAAATCAACGATCTTCATAAGCAATTTGGGAAAAACCAAGTATTAAAGGGCGTGGACCTGACCATCGACCAAGGACAGATTTATGCCGTACTTGGGCCCAATGGTTCGGGAAAGACCACCTTGATCAAAAGTATTTTGGGGATGGTCATTCCCGACAAGGGAAATATATCAGTACTGGACAGCCCCATCAAAAAGAATTGGAAGTATCGTAAGAAAATCGATTACCTTCCCCAAATAGCCAATTTTCCTCCCAACATCAAGGTCAAGGAATTAATCCATATGATCAAGGATCTTAGAAACAGCCCCAGCGAGGAAGAAACCTTGATTACATTATTTGGTCTGAAACCCTTTCTGAACAAAAAACTATCCACCTTATCCGGAGGTACCAAACAAAAGGTGAACATTGTACTGACCTTTATGTTCGACAGTCCCTTGATCATTCTTGATGAGCCCACCACCGGATTGGATCCCAAGGCCTTAATCCGTCTAAAGGGATTGATCCAAAATGAAAAAGCCAAGGGCAAGACCATTTTGGTCACATCTCACATCATGCAGTTTGTGGAGGAAATGGCCGACGAAATCCTCTATCTCTTGGAAGGTGAGATATACTTTAAAGGTAGCATCAAGGAACTTCTGGAACGAACTGATCAAACCGATTTCGAACATGCCATTGCGGCCATTACAACTACGGAAAGCCATGCTTAAAATATTAAAATATAGTTTTTACGACCTTATACGCAGCCGCTGGAGCTACGTTTATTTCTTGTTCTATCTAGCACTTGGCTTTGTACTGTTGTTCCTGAACAATGATGTTTCCAAGGCCGTCATTACCTTGATGAACGTGATCATTGTGCTGATTCCATTGATAGGTACCATCTTTGGGGTGATGTACTATTACAATTCCCGTGAATTTACCGAACTTCTATTGGCACAGCCCATTAAACGAACCTCCATATTCATGGGACAGTATTTTGGTGTGGCGGGTTCATTGACACTGAGTTTGGTTTTGGGGCTGGGCATCCCTTTTCTTTTATATGGCCTAATGAGGAGCAATGCCATTTTTGATTTCACGCTCTTACTGGTCACTGGGGCTTTTTTGACGTTCATTTTCGTGGGGCTTTCCTTTGTGATAGCCATTTCCAACGAAAACAAGATCAAGGGTTTTGGATATGCCGTATTGTTATGGCTTTTCTTGGCCGTGGTCTATGATGGTCTTTTCTTGATGTCCCTCATCATGTTCGAGGAATACCCATTGGATACTTTTTCTTTGGTGGCCACTGCGCTGAACCCCATAGATCTTTCCCGTATATTGATATTGCTCAAATTGGACATCTCGGCCCTATTGGGTTATACCGGTGCCATTTTCAAAAAGTTTTTTGGAACGGACCTAGGTTTCTTGGTCTCCATGGCCATCCTATTGGTATGGACCGTATTGCCCATCCTCGGATTGCGATACAAAGCAAAAAGGAAAGATTTCTAACAGCATCATAAGTAGGAGCTCTTTATGAAGGACAAGGTGTATCGTCGCCATCTGCGAATTGCCGTCATCTATTTCTGCGTTGCCGCAGTGTTGGGCCTATTGCTCCGCTCCTACTCGATCTTTTCCTTTAGGTTCAACTACAGGTATATGGTCCATGCCCATTCCCATATCGCCCTCTTGGGTTGGGTGTATGTAGCCTTGATGACCTTGCTCCATTATGGTTTTGTGGAAAAGCAAAGCGCCAGTAAAAGGTACAAACAGTTGTTTTGGGGTACCCAGGGCACCTTAGTCGGTATGTTACTGACTTTTCCCTTTCAAGGATATGCTTTGTTTTCCATTGTTTTTTCTACCCTTTTCCTGATCATGTCCTATTTCTTCACCTATTATTTTTGGAAGAACATTGACCCAAAATTCAAGGACAGTAAAGGGCTGAAATGTGTGAAGACAGCACTTGCTTATATGGTGATTTCCAGTGTAGGGCCTTGGGCTTTGGGCATTATAATGAATACCTTGGGGGTCCAATCCATTTGGTATCGGTTATCCATTTATTTTTACCTCCACTTTCAGTACAATGGCTGGATGATACTTGCCTTGATCGGCTTGTTTATATTCGCATTGGAACAGCGTGGTCAGGAAATTCCCATTAAGAGTTTCAATCGCTTTTTCCTGTCCCTTAACTTGGGCATTGTATTTACCTTTTTCTTATCCACCCTATGGACAGAACCCTCCGCAGTGTTCTATATCCTATCCGGGATTGGTGCCACCTCTCAATTTTATGCATTGACCTATTTTTGGTCCCTTACCAAGAATGATGTTGCTACTTTGTCCCAATCCCGAACACAATCAATGATTCTCAAAGTGGTTGTTGCCTTGGGACTAATAAAGATACTGTTACAATTATTGACGGTCATTCCCTATTTTACCCGAATGGCCGCTACATATCTAGATTTCACCATAGGTTATTTGCATTTGACATTCCTTGGGGTCATCAGTTTGGGACTCTTCTTTTTCATGGATTATTTTGGCTTAATGAACATATCCAAAAAGTCTTACTTATGGTATGTATCGGGATTCATCCTTTCCGAAATCCTAATCTTTTCCAAAGGGCTCTTTGCTTGGATGGGAACCCCTCCATTTCAGGGATATACCGAAGTGTTGGCTCTGAGCACCCTCCTTATCCCCCTCAGTCTATTCCTTATGTTGTTAAAGAAAAGACCAAATGCTTGATGCTTTGGCATTCAGGATGTATTCCAAACCTGCGATGATATATATTTGTCTTTTTCAATAGGAGGAATTTATTTGAAAAAATAATAGAGGACTATTTTGTCCTATTTAAATTTATAGTATCTTTGTAAATAAATCAAAACGCTATGATGTTTTCCAAAGCTTGTGAATACGGTATACGTGCAGCGGTCTATATTGCGTTGCAATCTTTGGACGGTAGACGTGTAAGTGTCTCCGAAATAGCGGAGGAAATAGATTCCCCTATCGCCTTTACAGCAAAGATTCTGCAACAGCTCAACAGGAACAACATCGTGCATTCCGTAAAAGGGCCTACCGGTGGATTTGAAATCGATCGGGAGGATATGGATACGGTAAAATTGAGCATGATCGTCAAGGCCATTGACGGGGATAAAATATACACGGGATGCGGACTGGGCCTTAAGGAATGTAATGCCAGTAAACCCTGTCCCCTCCACGACAAGTTCATCGATATCCGTTCCAATCTCAGGACAATGCTTATAAGTACGAGTTTGTTTGAACTGGCCACTGGCTTGGAAGTGGGATTGACCTATTTGAAAAGATAAAAAAATTTACATCAATAAAGGACATTTTTGTCCTATTTATAAAATCCGTTACTATGAATGATACATTGGAAAAATCAATTGGACAACTTGTCGCTGAGGATTATAGGACAGCTCAAGTATTTAAAGCACATAAAATAGACTTTTGCTGTAAAGGCAATAGGACCTTGACCGAAGTTGCCACTAAGAAAGGATTGAACCTGGAAGCTATTTCGGAGGAACTTGAAGCGGTTAGGTCCAATGGACAGGAAAACCTACCTGATTTTAAGACATGGCCATTGGACCTTTTGATCGACTATATCGAAAAAACGCATCATCGTTATGTCGAAAAGCAAATTCCCGTGCTAAAACAGTACCTGAACAAACTTTACAGGGTACATGGTGAACGTCACCCTGAACTCTTTGACATCTTTGAACAATTCAATACCTCGGCCGGGGAACTGAGCATGCACATGAAAAAAGAAGAATTGGTCCTGTTTCCCTATATCCGAAAGATGGTAGCTGGGCCAACAGGGTCCGAAGCCCTGGAGAAGCCCCATTTTGGCTCGGTAAGCAACCCCATCCAAATGATGATGGAAGAACATGACAATGAAGGGGAGCGATTCCGTACCATTACAAAATTGAGCAATGATTATACCCCTCCAGAGGATGCCTGCAATACCTATAGGGTAGCATTCTCCCTATTGCAGGAATTTGAGGACGACCTACATCGTCATATCCATTTGGAGAACAATATCCTTTTTCCAAAATCCGAAAAACTGGAACAAACATTGACGAACCTTTGATTGATATATGGGACGTACTCCTATCAAACGACATAGTGCCCTTCAGGGAGTAAGCCGTGAGCATCATCACGGTTTGCTCCTTTGTTGGAAAATTAGGACCGGACTGTCAAAAAATGTTTCCATGGAACGTATCAAGGTTTATGTAGACTGGTTTTATAGGACCTATTTGGTTCCTCATTTCGAACTCGAGGAAACGTACATCTTTCCCATAGTGGGGAACGATCATCCATGGGTGAAAAAGGCACTTTCCGATCACAGAAGATTGATCCGCTTGTTCACATCGACCGCGGCGGACATGAAAACATTGGGACAAATCGAAGAAACATTGGAACAACATATTCGATTCGAGGAAAGACAGCTTTTCAACCATGTTCAAGAAATGGCCAATAATAAGCAATTGGATATCATAGAAAAACAACATAGCAATGAAAAATTCAACGACAATATCAGCGACCCTTTCTGGGAATAAATACAAAGCAAGTGCAATGAAAAAAATATACGACAGGGCATACCATGAATTCAAAAAAAGTCAATTGGGTTATTCGACCATTGCCATCATTGGTCAGAGCTGCTTGGGCTCTGCCGCTGCCATGGTACTATTGATGGGCAGTATGGACATGGTCTTAAAAATGATCTTGCTCTTTTTGGTCACCATACTCTGTATGTCCTTTAACGGTGCCGTACTTGCCCAATTGAAACCATTGACCACTTTTAACCTTTTGATTCTTAGCACTGTGTTCAATACCATGGTCATCATGTTCCATATCATTTAGTTTCCCCCTAAACAAGGCACGATTTCCCCTGATCAAAACCTGTTCGCCTTACATCAGGGGAAGGTCGTGTGATGTTCCACTCCTTGCACTGTAAAAGGAACCGATCAATAAGATTTCAGCATTCATACTGTTTTTAAAAATATAAATGATAAAAAGGTCATTTTATTGTTAATAAGTCTTTTTATAACTTTTACAGGGTCACTGTTATCCGAAAAACCCTTGTCCTAATTTTATAACGGACAAAAAATCAATCGATTTCTTTATGTTTTATCATGACTTTCAGGTAGTTCTCCAAGAAGTTCCCGGTGAAATCAGCCTTTGTTTTTCGATTTCGGGATGTCCTCTTCGATGTCATGGCTGTCATTCCCCATTTTTATGGAAGGAAGGAAATGGGCATGAGCTGACCCCTGAATATTTTAAAACCCTTTTGAACCAATATGCCGGTTTTGCTACCTGTGTCGTTTTCATGGGTGGCGAATGGCACCATCGCACCTTGACCGAATACCTTCAACATGCCCAAGACCAAGGCTACAAAACCTGTCTTTATACGGGTCAAGAGAAAATATCATCACATATATGCGATCACCTGACCTTTCTTAAAACAGGAAAATGGGACCCCTCCCGTGGCGGGTTGGAAAGTAAGCGTACCAATCAGGTTTTCCTTGATCTACGGACCAATACAATACTCAATCATTTATTCATCTCTAAATAATTCCATATGATACGACTCACCAAGGCACAAATCGCAGAAAAAATCTCGTTTATCGACCACTATCTTCACTCCAGCAACGCTGCCAATGGTTCGAAGGTGGATGCCAATGCCAATGTGACTTCCAAAAATATCGCCACCATGGAGGCGGAACTCAACAAGGACATCAATATACAGGTCAACCGGGCCCTGATACAACAAAAGATTTCCTCATTGTTCGGCGATGACCTGGCAGAAGAGTATGTCCGTCAAATAGAATCCCATGAAATATATGTGCACGATGAAACTTCCCTTAAGCCCTATTGTGCATCCATTAGCATGTACCCCTTCTTGTTGGATGGACTTACCAAACTAGGTGGCGAAAGTAGGGCCCCTAAACATTTGGAGAGTTTTTGTGGTGAATTCGTCAATTTGGTCTTTGCCGTAAGCTCTCAGTTTGCCGGGGCTTTGGCCACGGTTGAATTTTTGATGTACTTCGATTATTTTGCTTCAAAGGACTATGGACCTGATTACCTGAAAACCCATAAAACCAGTATTGCCAACCATTTGCAACATGTGGTTTATGCTATCAATCAACCTGCAGCGGCACGGGGATACCAATCCGTTTTCTGGAACATTTCCCTTTATGACAAACCTTATTTTGACAGCATGTTCGGGGATTTTGTATTCCCGGAAATGGGACGTCCCCAATGGGAGAGTTTAAAAAAACTGCAGGCCTTTTTTATGGAATGGTTCAACGAGGAACGTACCAAGGCCATCCTGACCTTTCCCGTGGTAACTGCGGCCATGTTGACCAAGGATGGTGCCCCGGTCGATCTGGAATTCACCGAAATGTGTGCACGGGAACTGAGTAATGGTAACTCCTTTTTTATATACCAATCTGAGAATGCCGATAGTTTGGCTTCCTGCTGTCGTTTACGAAACGAAATCAGCGACCATACCTTTAGTTATTCCTTGGGTGCCGGTGGGGTTGCCACGGGATCGATCAACGTCATCACTTTGAACATGAACCGATTGATTCAACAAGGGGCGGATATCGTAAAAGAAGTCAGAAAAGTACATAAATATCAGGTGGCCTTTAGAAAATTGATAGATGAGTATGAAAAAGCCGGTATGTTGCCCGTGTACCATGCCGGTCTAATTTCCTTGGACAAACAATTCCTTACCATTGGTATCAACGGCATGGCCGAAGCTGCCGAAAGCCAAGGAATAAAAGTGGGTAACAACGATGACTATAAAGAATTTGTAAACCGCCATCTCAAAAATATCTATCAAGAAAATAGGCAAGCCCGAGAGCGCTATGGCTATATGTTCAATACGGAATTTGTCCCTGCGGAAAACCTGGGCGTGAAAAATGCGAAATGGGATCGTGAAGATGGTTTTTTCGTACCCAGGGACTGCTATAACTCGTACTTTTATATTGTTGAGGACGAGAGCGTAAATGCATTGGACAAAATCATATTACATGGTTCCGAAACCATACAATATCTGGATGGGGGATCGGCACTGCACTTGAATCTGGAAGAGGCCCCGAACCGGGAAGGGTTTAAAAAATTGATCCATGCCACCGCTAAAGCAGGCTGTAATTATTTTTGTTTCAATATCCGCATCACCATTTGTAATGATTGTTCCCATATTGACAAGAAAACACTTTTCGAATGCAGTGACTGTCATTCGAGCAACGTGGACCACGCCACCCGGGTTATCGGTTACCTCAAACGTGTTTCCAACTTCAGTTCCGGAAGACAAAAAGAGCACGGACTGCGACATTATCATTTACAACAGGCCGGTCGTACCATATCAGATAAAAGGGCGGATATACTGTCCGATAAATTAAAAACACAAGAAATAATGAATCAGTAAATTGTTGAGATCCTTTCAATTGGCCCCATATTTTGATATACGATGCCATTACCATTACAGCGGTAATATATTGGGACATTCTCGCCTCAGGTTCACACAAATCAATATGATCAAATGTCGGAGCCTATCAGATCAACATCAAAAGAACACAACATACGATCAAATACATCCATATGACAACACCACACTCCTTCCATATTCCTGTCATGGGAATTGCATTCACCATTGATACGCCCTTGAAAGTTTCACATTTGGGCATAGACTCGGCCATTTCATTGGTCGATGACATTCTTTTGGAAAAACTCAGAAAAGCATATTGCAAAAAGTTTGAAATGCCCTACCATGAAATCAATGGGAACACAAAAGATTTCAGGGCCAAAAGAATCACCTCATATCTCAATCTCATTAAGGAACTGGCAGAAAAAAGATTTGAACAACTTAAGGATGTCACAAACGGTTATGGCGACGGTTTAAAACAATATTTCGATATGTTGCCCGACACTTCAGTGCTAAAGCAACGGTTTATCGAATTGACCCAAAAAAACAATCATAGGGTCGCTCTTCAAGCATTTCTTGATGCCAATCTTTCCATGGGCAAGATCGAGGTCAACATCATGACCAAATTGGATAAGGGGAATTATCGTAAAAAAATACCATTATCCAACAAGTACAATGATGCCCATGCAGCTCTAAGGGGGTATGCAAATAGCACCCTTAGCTCCTCGGTCATCTTTTCGGCGGGCATGAATCCCAGATTGTACGGATATATCGAGGAATTTGATGATTTTTATCCAGATGAAAACGGGAATATAAAAAAGAAAATAATCCTTAAGGTCAGTGATTACAGATCGGCATTGATCCAGGGAAAGTTCCTTGCAAAGAAAGGGTTATGGGTATCGGAATATAGAATAGAATCGGGATTGAACTGTGGCGGACATGCCTTTGCCACAGATGGTCATCTCATGGGACCCATATTGGCACATTTTCGAGACAATAAAGAAGACCTTGTATCAGAAATCCATAGTGTACTGGTCCGTGCACTTTCGCATCGAAAGCGTCATGTTCCACAATCAATCTTACCCGTTAAGGTCAGTGCCCAAGGTGGGGTGGGCACCTCGGAAGAGCATGATTTTCTCTTGGAACACTACAAATTGGATTCCGTGGGCTGGGGATCCCCCTTTCTTTTGGTGCCCGAAGCTACCACAGTGGACAACACGACCTTGACCAAATTGGCACAGGCCGAGGAGAAAGACCTTTACTTGAGCAATATCTCTCCTTTGGGCGTTCCTTTCAATAGCCTTAGGGGAAATACCAAAGATTTGGAAAAATGGGCGAACATTCATAAGAACAGACCTGGTAGCGCCTGTCCAAAAAAATATGTGGCCATGAACAAGGAATTCACCAATGAAGGTATATGTACGGCATCACGACAATACCAACATTTAAAAATACAGGAATTGGACAACAAGAACCTTCCCCGGGAAACATACCAACGGGCCTATGACAAAATTGTCGAGAAATCATGTGCATGTGTGGGACTGGGTACTTCAGCCCTATTAAAGCATGGATTGGATACCAAGACCGAAGGGAATGGTGTCTCCATTTGTCCAGGACCGAACATGGCCTATTTTTCAAAAATTGCCAGCCTTAAGGAAATGATGCATCATATATATGGGAAATCCAACTTGATCAAGAGAACCGATCGGCCCCATATGTTCATCAAAGAACTTAAAATTTATGTGGATTTTTTAAAAGATAAGATAGCGGAAGTAACGGGAACCATAACGGACAAGGAAATAGCTTACTTATCCAATTTCACCGATAATTTGCACGAAGGGATTTCTTATTATCAAAACCTATTTGGAAGTGCAAATAAGGACCTTTACAACAACGCGCAAACGTTAAGGGTTTTGGTGGATTTCAATTCAGTCCTGGATGGCATATCAGACCAAATGCTTCATTTGAAGGAAATGGCACGTCAATGATGCTTTTTCAACCTTGCCCCTATTGAAGCCATTCAACGGAGCTGGATTGTAGATGTCATTGCCTTGCTGTCATTTGCCCAAATTAACAGCACTGATATCATAGTGGACTTACCATCCTTATAAGTTCGTCCACTATGGATTTGCCTCCGTCTTTGTTATACCAGATCTGTAGCTCCCTTTTAAACTTTTCATCCACTTTCCCATATTGTTCTTTATACGCTTCGACCATCTTAGCGGCCACTTCAGGTCTCGGTCCCCAAATATGCAATAGATCACCCTCCTCGTTCGAGACAAGGAGTTTGGGAATGGAGCGTGTCCCGTTGGTTAGAAAACGATCCATGAGTTTTGGGTTCTCATCCCTCATGATAATTTTCAACTCAATCTTCGGGGTCGATTTGGCCACCTTGTTGAAGACAGGTATAGCTTGTGCACCATCAGAGCACCAACTCTCCAACAGCACCAACCAAACCTGCTTTTCGGAAATGTTCTGGAACACCTTCAGTTGGTCCTCTGCAATGGATACCGTTTTATCTATCCTTCGTATCCTGGATGCGTTTAATTTTGTATGGGCGATCCGTTGCTCACTTTGTTCTGACCCGGTGGTTTTTCCCTTTGAGACAAGTTCGTTCAGCACGGTGACATATTCGATATAATCCATCCCATTTTCGATTCCGCCTTGAATCATATTTTTTACATTTTGTGACATATAATTACCTATTTAGTTTTTAAACATTTCTGACAAGCTCAAAATCAATATTGTAGAACCCGCCCTTATTTTCCTTTCTCCTCAGGCACTGCTCGACAATTAGACGGGCCACATGGACCATATTCCGCAATTCACAAAGGGCTACGTTCATTTTTGTTGTCCGATATAGTTCCTCTATTTCGCTGTACATCGTATCCAATTGTTTGATTGCTTTTTGCAAACGCGCGGTACTTCGGACAATCCCCACATCATCTTGCATAAGTAGCTGTAAACGATCCCTGTATTGTCCGACAGGGTTTCCATCCTGGATAGCATCAACTCCCATATCCTCCCATTCAGGCATAACGACCGAGGGTGAAAATAGCTTCTGGTATCCCAAATACTCAAAAATATTATGGGCATATACCAAGGCTTCCAATAAGGAGTTGGATGCCAATCTATTGGCCCCGTGCAATCCAGTCCTGGAGCATTCCCCACAGGCAAAAAGATTGGTTATGGTCGTTCTTCCGTTTGAATCCACCATAATGCCACCACAGAGGTAATGTGCGGCTGGAACAATGGGTATCCAATCCGTTTCAAGCTTGATTTGCCGCTTCCGACATGCTTCATAAATGTTGGGAAACTGTACCCTGAGCGCTTTTGAATTTAGATGTGTACAGTCCAGATATACGAAAGGATCGTCATATTTTTTGAGCTCTTGGTCAATACTTCTGGAAACAATATCCCGGGGTGCAAGCTCCGCTCTTGAATCGTAATCGGGCATAAAACGATGTCCCTTTTGGTTTCTTAAATATGCACCAAAACCCCTTATGGCCTCCGAGATCAAAAATGACTGGCCAGCCTTGCCTTCGTAAAGTACTGTAGGGTGAAATTGGACAAACTCCATATCTTGAATCTGCGCCCCTGCCCTGTATGCCATGGCAATACCATCCCCAGTGGCCACCGAGGGATTTGTGGTATGACCATAGATCGTTCCGATCCCACCAGTGGCCAAAACCGTGTTCCTTGCTCGAAAGGTCCGCACTTTACCCGTATTTTGGTCAAGCATGTAAGCTCCAAAACAAGTCGGTTTACTTGGTTTGGTTCCATAAATCCGGTACTCCGTTATAAGGTCTATGGCAAAATGGTACTCAAAGACTGTAATGTTGTGCCGTCCATATACTTGATCTAAAAGGGCGGATGCTATCTCTTGTCCCGTATGGTCCTTATGGTGTACAATGCGGCATTCTGCATGGCCTCCCTCCCGTCCTAAGGCCAATTGACCATTCTTTCCCTTATCAAAAGGAACACCACAAGACATCAATTCCTTTATTCGTTCAGGACCTCCCCTTACCACCATCCCCACTATAGAGGTATCACATAGTCCATCCCCTGCGACCAAGGTATCGGATATATGTTTTTGAAAAGAGTCTGTTTCCAAATCTGATACTGCCGCAACACCTCCTTGTGCATATTTTGTATTGGAATCCCCTGCGTCGGATTTGGTCGTGATGCATACGGTACGGTCGGGAAATTTATGTGCCATCTTTAGGGCAAAAGACAATCCGGCAATTCCCGAGCCTATCACTAGGTAATCCGTTGAAACCATCCTTGACTTATTTGGAAAGTTTCAACATTCGTTCTATGGGAATCAAAGCTTTTTCCACAATGGATTCCCGAACTTCAACCTCAGGGGTCTCATCCCTGAGACAGCGGTATGTTTTTTTAAGGGTATTTGTTTTCATGAAAGCACACTCGCTACAGGCGCAATGATTGTCCTCCATTGCCGGGGCAGGGATCAGTATGGTATTCGGGACTTCTTTTTGCATTTCATGGAGGATACCGGCCTCGGTAGCTACAATATACTTTTCCTTAGGATGATGCTTTGCATAGGCAATCATTGCAGAAGTGGAACCGATATAGTTCGCTATTTTCAAGATATGTTTTTCGGACTCAGGATGGGCAATTACTTTTGCATCCGGGTGTTTTCTCCATAAATCCAACAATTTATCGATGCAGAAAGCTTCGTGGACCATACAGCTGCCATCCCACAACAACATATCCCTTCCGGTCTGTTCAATCAGGTAGCTGCCCAGGTTCTTGTCCGGCGCAAATATTATGGGAACGGTCCTAGGAATCGCTGAAATGATCTCAAGGGCATTGGAAGAGGTACACACATAATCGCTCATAGCCTTGATCTCTGCCGAACAGTTGACGTACGTGACCACAACGTGATCCGGATGTGCTTTCACAAAGGGCTCAAAAGCTTCTGGTGGGCAGGAGTCGGCCAGTGAACAACCTGCAGTCAGATCGGGCAACAATACCTTTTTGGTCGGATTTAAGATCTTGGCCGTTTCTGCCATAAAATGCACCCCGGCAAATACGATAATATCCGCATCAGTATTGGCCGCTGCCCGTGAAAGATCCAGGCTATCCCCTACGTAGTCGGCAACCTCCTGTATTTCAGGGCGCTGATAGTAATGAGAGAGCAGTACCGCATTTTTTTCCCTTTTAAGTCTTTGAATCTCCTGGTAAAGCTCAATTTCTGGTGCAAAAAGATCAATATGTTGTCCTATGTTCATGGTATGCTATTTCATTATCGGCCACCGTTCTTTAAGTTTAGTGATACCCGAAGTTTATAAAAGGTTGTTCGCGGGGCGAAACTAGCTGCTTCGCCAATGGTAAAAAATGATAAATATCACAATTAAAGATAAAATCATCTTTTTATTATCTTTACAGGTATAAAACATGATCGCCATATGCTGACCAATGCTTGTAAGTATGCTATCCGCGCTGTAGTGTATTTAGCTATCCATAGTACTGTGAACAATAAACTCGGGGCAAAAAAAATAGCTGAGGAGCTTGAAGTGCCACAACCTTTTTTGGCACAACTGCTGCGTAACCTGACCACAAATAAATTGGTTTCCTCAAGCAAGGGGCCGGGAGGAGGCTTTTTTTTGGACGAAGGAAATATGGAAAATACGCTTTGGCAAGTTGTTTCCTGCATAGATGGGGAATATATCTTTGATGATTGTTTCTTGGGGCTTTCCAAGTGCAACAATGAAAATCCCTGTCCAGTCCACCATATTGTATCACCCTTCAAGGAAGAGATTCTGCGTAATTTTAAGGACAAGTCCATTGCTAAACTTGTTACAGAGATGGAAGAGAACGGGATGATCATTTCCCTAAAAGGAATCGATTTGTCATGATGATCATAATCGAGAAATTCGGAGCACTGCTTTTTCCCTATCATCTATACGCCTTCATAAACAATCCCCGATGTAGGGGTTTCATACAGTCTAATCCTGCAGAGTTGTGGAACTTTGTCCTTGATCCTATTCCACAACCAAATTGCAATATGCTCGCATGTGGGGTTTTCAAGTCCCGCTATATTATTCAACAATTTGTGGTCAACGCACTCAATAATTGGGTTGACCGCTTCTTTTATGTCCGTGAAATCCATGACCCATCCAAGTTCATTATCCAATTTTCCTTCAAAATACAAGGTCAATCGGTAGGTATGGCCATGAATCCCCTTACATTTATGTCCCTCTGGAACCTTCGGTAAAAAGTGGGCCGAATCAAAGCTGAAATGTTTACATATTATCATGTCTTGATATTTGTATCAAACTTGTTTCTGTGTCCCCGGAACGTTTCAATGAACTCGCCCTTGACACGATGAACAACAGTAAGGGAACCACTCCTCCAAAAAGAAAAACACAGGCCCCTATACCTCTCAACCAGGTCAAGGATTGAAACACCCCACCACCAATGAACTCATCGGACCTGGCAAACCAAAGTCCATTCTCGACCACGGCTTTGAATTGAATGGTACCTGCTGGAAGAAGGTCCAAGACCACCATCAGCATCAGACCTATATTAATGGACCAAAAAGAAACCGTGACCAATTTTTTATTCCATCTTTTACTTTTGAACAGCAGCTTGGAGGAAAATAACATGGCCGCGAGCGAAATGTTCCCATATACCCCCATCAGAGCGGCATGGGCATGGTTTACGGTTAGATACGTGCCATGCTCATAATAGTTCATTATGGGCAAATTGATAATGATTCCCAATACTCCCGCCCCAAAGAAATTCCAAAAGTTCACTGCGATCAAAAACAAAAACACCTCAGAAAACCCGAAATCACCCAATTCGCTCGGTTTGATTCCCTCAAGGGCAATTCGGGGCATGTTCTTGAACCGCCAAGCCTCTACGGTCAATAAAATAAGGGGTACGAATTGTAATGTGGAAAATATACTGCCCAAGGCCATCGTTGCCACAGGCTTGGCATTCCAATAAAAATTGTGGGAAATCCCCAAAAGACCAGTGCCCAAAAATAGAATGGTTGCAAAATAGATGACCCTTATGGCGGCATTTCTACTCACAAGTCCCATCAACACCATAAGGTAGCTCACGATAACGGTAATGAACACTTCAAAAAATGCCTCTACCCACATATGTACCACCATCCATCTCCAAAAATCGGCAATAACAAAATTGGTTTCCGGTCGGGCCACAAAACCAGAGATAAACAATAGGGGAATACCAATTATGGAGTACATGATCCAATTGGGAAGATTCCAGGGCATCCCCTTGACAAATGCAGGTCTGATCCCCCTGAACACCACAATGCCCCATAGCACAAAGATAAGCATGAGCAGTACCTGGAAAGCCTGTCCGAAATCAACGAACTCCCATCCTTGATGGCCCAAAGCATGCCACCAATCCCCTAAAAGTCCCATAGGGCCCAAGACCATGCCTGTTAGGGAACCAGCGACCAGAACCATTAAAAGAACAAAAAGCAAATTGATCAGTCGAAGCTGATGTTCCACTTCTTTTTTGGCCAAAATCGGTAGAATGAAAATGGAAGAAGCAATCCAGCAAGTCGATATCCAATATAGAGAGAGCATCAGGTGCCAACTTCTGGAAACCGTGATAGGGAAAGATTCCGAGAGGTCAACACCAAAAAACCCCAGATAATCCACAAATTCATTAATGGTCACAAAACCACTTGATACCTGTACAAAAAACAAAACAATGGCCACAAAGAAAAATTTGTACGACGCTCTTTGGGTCTTTGTAGGCACAAAGTCCCTGACACTTCTGGCGGTCAATAATTCTTTGGCGGAAGGTTTGAAAAATTTGTTCGACAACTGATTGTACTGTCCTATGAAGTACAATACCACCCCACACATAAGCACAAAGGCCAACAACCCCAATACACTCCACAAAACCACTGGGGAAGTTGGGGTATTGCCTGCCTCTTCATCATAGGGCCAATTATGCGTGTAGCTAAAATCCTCACCCGGTCTTTCGGTGACGCAAACCCATGCTCCCCAAAAAAAGAAATTGGAAAGATGAAGAAGCTCCTCTTTATCGGTTATATAATTTTTCAAGGGAAAAGAACTCTCACTGGAAGTATCCAAGAAAACATTTAAATAGTAATTCCTGACTTTTTCCAAAGCATACACGTAGGCATCGCTCAATACAACAATATCCTCTGTACTGTCATAACTATTCTTCTTGAGCTCCCGTTTCACCCTTTCGGCGATTACTTTTTGTTCATCAAGATAAGCGGGGCGACCATTTTCAACCAGATATTGCTTTTGATAGTAATCATTGACATGTATGGTTATCTGATGAAGGGCCTCAGCAGTAAAATCAGGACCTCGTTGTGCCCCATCCCCAAAGAAAGCCCCATATTCCATCAGCGCATACTTATGGAAGACGATCTGACCCTTTTCTATGTCGGTCTTGCTTATCAGCAGTGTACCATCCTGGGTCTGGAAACCTGTCATAGGTGGTGCATCGTTGTAGGTTTGAAACCCGATCATGCCAACGCCTGCCAAGCTTATGATCAATATGAACAACAATGGCCCCCACCAATTTTTGGTATTCATCCAATAATCAATGTTCTTTTTGAAACCCTTTTTATCCGAATCCGCTTTTTTGTTCTTCATGTTATACACACTTAAAATATATGGTTGGTCAATGATACGATCAAGAGTTTCGCTCCTCCCCTTTCGTAAGAATGGTTCGAAACAAAAATCTCGGCCCCAAAATAAAACAAATTTATTTAATATAATATTAAATGACCTTTTTATATTTTATTATAAGGAAGCATTACTTGAGTTTTCGCTCTTATCACTTCTTTAAAATGATAGACAAAATGGGTTAAATAGGAAATCAAATAATGTACAGTTCGACTGTCCTCAATAAAATCTCAGGGATATTACCTAGTACCTGTCTTTTTTGCTCTTTGATTCCATGGCAACGTTTTGCACCGTTTGGCTATAGAAGTGAATCGAGCATTATAACTTGATCATTGATGGGAAAACCCTGATGCATATAGGTGGTTACTGATTATTTCCATCTTCAAGGTCAAAGGAACTCAACACCTTATCCAACCGGATATCGTGGGATTCTTTCGGTAGGCTTTCCATTTTTTGAAAAGGGTAGCAAATTCCGATCTTGAATGTGTTGTTTTGCTTTGCCAAAAAAGTATCATAATAGCCTCCCCCATATCCAAGTCGATAGCCTTCGGTATCATAGGCCAATCCCGGTATGACAATCATATCATACATCCCTTGAAAAATATGGTTTCCGGAAGGAAATCTCGTCCCGAACACACCATTCTCCAACGCTTGCAAGGAAGTCAGGATTAAGTTTTCGAACCTTCTTTTAGGTAAGGTTTTTGGTACCACTACCACAAGGTCCTTCTCAAGACATTGTTCTATAAAGGGGCTAATATCCATTTCAGAGCCCATGGGCAGGTATGTGTGCAATGTTTTGACCCGACGGGATACCACCTCTTCCCATAGGCTTTCACATATCCATTCATCATAAACCAATTTTTGTGATTCGGGCATCTGATCCCGACACCGCAACATCTGATTTCTTAGGGTTTGTTTCCGTGTTCGAATAGCTGACTTCATTTGAACCGTTTATTTTCGGACAAATTTATCCTAATTATTTTGGATTCTTTTTAACTTTGAATGTTTTATCCCACTTATCAACGGATCATATGGTACAAAGGGAGCATCACTTACAACCCCCTAAAATAATTGACAGCAATGAAGCAGATTGAAAGTTTGGAAGAAATCGAACTACTGGTCGACAGCTTTTATGGAAAAGTTCGCAAGGATGACTTGCTCGCCCCTATTTTCAATGGAGTGATCCAAGACAATTGGCCAAAACATTTGGAAAAAATGTACAGCTTTTGGCAAACCGTCCTCTTGGAGGACCACACCTACCATGGCAGCCCATTCGCCCCTCATCTCAAACTAGCGGTGGTAGGGAAACACTTCGAGCATTGGAAGCATCTTTTTTTTGAGACCATTGATGAGAACTTTATCGGTGAAAAAGCTGAAGAAGCCAAAATCAGGGCCGCAAAAATGGCAGAGATGTTCCAATTGAAAATTGAATATTTCAACCGAGACAATCCGTAAATGCCTATGAAAGTCATGCTTTCGGAAATATTTATTAAGAAGTCCAGTCAATCCATTTATTCCAAGGATGAGTTGATCACCCTTGACATAAAAAAGGAATTCATACAACGGTTAGCTCAGTATTATGACATATCCTATCTATCAAATAGCACCAGGGAAAATGATCTATGCTATGCCGACAGCAGCAGCCTAAGGTTTGAGTATAGATCGACCTTTACAAAAAAAGATATCATTGTTTACCTCCGCTCCACCTTAAAACAGGATACCTTCCATATTGAAATGGAAGAAGTGACCATAAGGTAAATACCCCCTCAGATCATCCCCATTGACCCCAATGGACCCCATCCTAAACCACCATACAACAGCGAGTCTCTTCCTTTGTAAACCCCCATAAACATCCACTTGTCATGCCTAAACATCCCTCCTTTCCTAAGGAACAATACAAGTAAAATATTTATTTCGGATAATTTTATCCGAATTACTTTTAGTGTTATATTTGCTAACGACCGGCCATTAAGGTGCCAGATAACATCGGACACTTGGTACAAGGACCATATCTTGCCCCTCAAAAAGTCAATGGCACATAACCATGAATTTTGATGGACTCACCGTACCAAAGGCGGTCAATTATTTTTTGGAAAATAACCATATTAAAATCAAAATATGTCGAATACCATCGACCGGCTCATGGACAAATACCAGGAAATGGGTGAAAACCCAGAAACTTATTTGGAAGGACTGCTCCATGCCAACCCCATCACCTATTGGGACTATATCGAAGTTGATACTTTACTGAGCCTGCAAAAGCCCCGCACCCCATTCAAGGATGAAATCATCTTTATCATGTATCATCAAGTCACGGAGCTCTTTTTAAAGATGATACGCCATGAACTGGAACAACTTGTGGACAGGGATGAGATCAATGAACATTATATGCTCACAAAAATCAAACGTTGCACACGATACACTTCTATGCTCATCAATTCTTTTGATATCATGAAAGATGGAATGGACTATGGACAATACCAAAAGTTTCGAAAGACATTAACGCCCGCCAGTGGTTTCCAGAGTGTTCAATTCCGATATATAGAAATCCTGTGCACCCCTTTGAAAAACCTTATTAACAGGGAAGGCAGGAAAAGGTTGCCCAAAAACCCTTCCATTTCGGATTATTTTGAACATATCTATTGGAAGGATGCAGGTCATGACCGTACGAGCCAAAAAAAGACATGGACATTACAAAGATTTGAGGAAAGATATCTGGACGATCTCATAGCCTTTGCAAAAAAAATGGATGGACGAACACTACAGGATCAAATCGGTGAAATGCAGGGCATATCGGCTCTGCTACTCGATGCTCTCAAGGAGTTTGATCACCTCTATAATGTGAAATGGCCCTTGGTACACTTAACGACCGCTAGCCATTATCTAGAACGTGACAATGAGCAGAAGGTGGCCACTGGAGGGTCTCAATGGAAAAAATATTTACATCCAAGGTTCCAACAGCGTAAATTCTTCCCAACACTTTGGAGCGATATTGAAAAGGAACAATGGGGGGAAATCAAAAACAATTGATTATGGAAACAATGAACAGGCCCCAAGTAAAGGATATGACCGTAGGGACGACACATAAGGTTCTGGAGATAACAGGGCTTAATGGCATGATCATGCCACCGCACCACAGTACAGGAGAAGTGGTTCTTATGGTCAAACAAGGGGAAGTGTTGATAAAAATGCCAGATGCCGAATATAAAATCGGCCAAGGCGATGTATCAATCATTCCAGCCAAAAAAGAACACACACTGACGGTCCTAAAAGAGTTGAAGGCGCTAGTTATAATGGCTGTGGAATCTGAAATACAATTCATTTGAGCAAGGACAGAAAATTGTCAAAAAGAACACCCTGATTTTTATCATCAAATCCAGAAACCTAAATATTTTCAACACAAACCCATAACTATTCCCAAAAAAGGATTATTCTTTAAACATCAGGAACCCATGCCTTTGTGTGAAGGAAGAAGAAACTGTTTTTTAATTTAGTACATAGCCCTAACATCGGTCTTACCAAAAATCAAATGGTCCCGGATGTTGAATGGTGCTTATTCCACTCTTAAAAATAATTCATATGGACAACAAAAAAGACGTGATAAAAAAGAAAGCTTACCTGGCGCCAAAGCAAAATGAAGCTTGGCGTAAGTTCAGCCGTTCCGTATTCAAAGAAGGTATCTTGGATGAAAAGACCAAACAACTGATCGCGGTCGCTGTTGCACATGTCACACAATGTCCATGGTGTATCAAAGCACATACACCGATGGCACTGCGCAAAGGAGCAAGTAAGGAAGAAATCATGGAAGCCATTTGGGTCGCAGCTGAAATGCGTGCAGGTGCGGCATATTCACATGCCAGCATTGCATTGGAGGAAATGGAAGATTAGGTCCGATAACTTTTGGTATACATGCTTTTTTTCCTTTAGGAACCTTCATTGACCTATTGCCAAAACAGCTTTCCCCGTCATTTGGAACGGCCAAACCCCTTAACAGAATACAGGTATTTTGTACCATTTGTAAAGGTAAAGAGATCGACAAAAATACGGTTGAACAGTAATAACACTGCTCCAGCCCATTAAGGACAGGGCTTATGGAATAATCAAGGTGTAACGGCTTATAATTTGATCTGATCTTAGCGAATCCGTTCATTCTTTCAATCGTCATGGATTCCTACCTTTGAAGGTCAAAATAGGTCAATGATGAAGGAAAAAATTAAACGCAGGTACAGGGTCGGCAAGTATATTATCTACAAAGAAACCCTTGTGGACCGCAAAGAAACTTTTTGGTCTTTTATCAGTTCCTTTATCGGGGTCGCATTAATTGGTTATATCCAAAGTCTGTATTTATTGCCCATGGAAAATGTTTTCCTTATCGGTTCTTTTGGGGCAACCTGTGTATTGATCTATGGTGCCATTCAAAGTCCCTTGGCCCAACCAAGAAATTTGATCGGGGGACACCTCATATCCGCCATTATTGGGGTAACCGTGTATAAATTGGTGCCACAACCTATTTGGATCAGTGCACCTTTGGCCGTTTCCTTATCAATCATAGCCATGCAATACACAAAAACCTTACATCCTCCGGGAGGAGCGACCGCACTGATCGCCGTAATAGGTACGGACCATATCAAATCCCTCGGTTACCTATATATACTATACCCAGTACTGACTGGAGTATTGATCCTGCTGGTGGTGGCACTGGTCTTTAATAACATCACAAACCAAAGAAAGTATCCCACGGATGGCAGGTTTTCCCAACGTATGCAAGGTATCTTGAGCCCATCCAAAACCCGCATCCTTAGGCTAACAAAAAAATATCGAAAATAGACAAAGAAATACCTTTGCAACCTAGCTCCTAAAGGTTTATTACCAGCAAGCAGATGTAACAGGGTAGCGCCTCCAGTTGTAAGACGAACAAACCGATTATATTTGTAAACGCTTTTGTAATTCAATCCTTTGGTAATCCCAAGCGGTTCAAAAATAAACTGATCACTCATGCATATACCATTATTGCAGGACATCCTAATACTTCTCGGTTGTTCCACGTTGATTGTTTTTGCGCTTCAAAAATTCAAGTTACCTTCCATTATTGGCTTTCTATTGACCGGAATAATAATAGGTCCATATGGACTTAGCTTGATCAATGCGGTGGAACAGGTGGAGATTCTATCTGAAATCGGTGTTATCCTGTTGCTCTTTGTAATCGGCATGGAATTGTCCATAAAGCAACTGGTATCGATAAAAAAAACCGTTTTGGTTGGCGGTCTCATACAAGTTGGGCTAACCGCCATTACAACGGGAACGATCTATTATTTTCTCGGGTATCCATGGAATGCATCGGTGTTTGTTGGTTTTTTATTCTCCCTGTCCAGCACGGCAGTGGTTCTCAAAACATTACAGGACCGAAAAGAAATTTCCGCTCCACACGGCAAAAACGCCTTGGCCATATTGATATTCCAGGACATCATTGTGGTTCCCATGATGCTGATCACTCCCCTTATCGCTGGGGTTTCCGATAATATTGGTCTCAGTGTGCTTTCACTGTTATTAAAATTTGCGGTCGTCTTGGTAATCACCATTATCAGCACCCGTTACATTGTGCCAAACTTGATGCATGCAGTGGCCAGGACCAATAGTAAGGAATTGTTTCTGTTGGTCACGATCACCATCTGCATTGCGATTGCTTTTCTTACTTCTGAAATTGGCTTATCCTTGGCTTTAGGAGCATTTATCGCAGGATTGATTATCTCGGAATCCGAATACAGTCATCAGGCGACCAGTGTTATCTTGCCCTTTCGTGAACTATTTACCAGTTTCTTCTTTGTTTCGGTAGGTATGTTGCTCGACCTGAATTTTTTTCTTGGCAACATTCCATTGATATTGCTCCTGGTATTGGGGGTATTCATTGTTAAATCAATAATCGCTGGACTTGCGGTGGCTGTTTTGAACTATCCGACACGGACTGTCCTGCTTACCGGTCTATCCCTATTTCAAATAGGTGAATTCGCCTTTATACTATCTAGGGTAGGGATCGAATACGAATTGATAAGTGAACAAACCAATCAATATTTCTTGTCCATATCCATTGTTTCCATGATACTTACCCCCTTTGTCATCATTTTTTCAGAAAGGATTGCGAACAAGTTTATCGGAGTATCCAAAAAAATGGGATTGGACCCCACCCTGGTTTCCGATAAAACTATATCCGGAGTACCGCAAAACAAACAGGAAAATCATTTGATCATAATTGGATACGGCATCAATGGGAGCAACTTGGCCAAGGCTGCAGCGGCAAATAACATTCCATATGTCATTATCGAGATGAATGCCGAGGCCGTACGTCAGGAAAAGGCCAAAGGAGTGCCTATTCTATATGGAGATGCAACACAGGACCATATTCTTCAAGCGGTCCATATTTCCGATGCCAGAGCAGTGGTGATTGCCATCTCGGACGATCAAGCCACCAAGACCATCATCAAAAACATAAGGTCATACTCCGACTCCATTTATCTTGTGGTACGCACAAGATATGTCAAAGAAACCTCGGAACTGATGGCATTGGGAGCTGATGAAGTGATCCCGGAAGAGTTTGAAACATCCGTACAAATATTTGCCCATGTGCTTCAAAACTTCCTAGTACCCGAAAACGACATCGACCTACTTGTGGATAAAGTACGTGCGGACAATTATCAATTGTTCAAAGGTGAACTCAAACTTCAAAAAAACTATCGCCCAAAGAATATTGCGGACTTCAATATTACTTGCCTTCGACTTGTTTCGGACAGTAACAAATTTCTAGGAAAGCCCCTAAACGAATTAAATCTTAGAGCAAAATATGGCATAACCATCTTAGGGATCAAACGAAAAAATGAAATGTTGGATACCGTACAACCCGAGGAAATATTAAAACAAGGAGACATTGTATACATCCAGGGAACACAAAGTAAAGTATCCGAATTCCATAAAATGGTGAAGTAAGAGAAAGTAAGTCCTACCCTATAAAGATTTTCAAAAAAGAGATTGATATTGTTCTTGGGAATAGTTCGAAAGCCTGGAATTACTGTTGCTGAAAACAGAACGATTCAAGAACAGTTGCTTCCTGTCCATGTTCTTTGCCATGTAAAAAGCCTGTACAACTTTAACCGATATCAAATCATTTGTCACCCCTCTATCCAGCTCTCTCCGGACCTCATTGACAATAGCATGGTTCCCAATGGATTTGGAGGGAAGCAGCCCAATGGGTGCCATGGTTAAAATCAGAACAAAACAATAACTACTTCAAAAGAACCACACGCCTGTTCCCATGCACTTCCTCAAGGACCAACTTTAGGGATTCTCCTTTCCCCAATACAAACTTGGGCAATACATAGGCCAATCGAATCTCCTTTCCTCTTTGAATCAAAGCGTTCCCAGGACACACATATGATGGTTGAAGTGAAATTTCCTGATGGGAAGCCCTTCGCTTCTTACTGCTGTTGACACGAAAGATATCCAGACGGTCCATTTCAAAGTCGATTTCGGAACCATTTCTAATACCTACAATCAGGTACACTTCATCACCGTTATACATCATCTCCTCCAATCGAAGCCGAATCCGATGGCTGCGCGCAGTGCCCAATTTTCTTGGTGCTCTATCCAAAAGAAGCTTACATTGTCCCTCATAAGGGTTGGGAGACGTCATTAAACTGTCCTTTACATCCATTATCCTTTCAGGATGCTCCATGCCGATCTTGGCCTTCTCATCAATAAAGTAATTCAATTGGGGAAGTGACTTCCCATAGGCGAGTATATAGGCATATACATCCCCATTGGTAGTGATCACCAATAGATTGCTGTCTACCCCTGCCACTCCCTGCAATAGACCCAGGCGTCCGGCCGATTCCCGGTCATAGGAAAAAACAAAATCCTCATCCCCGGTCACGGCCCGTTGTATAGGTCCGGGAAAAAATAGCGCCACTGTATTGTGGTCATTGGCATAAATGGTATCCAAGTTTCGTTGTCCGAACACACCTTGTATGCCCAAACCTATCCAGAGGATAAAAGTAATTTTCATTGTTTTCATGGTACACGTACTAATTTGATTTGATATTGATGTTGGATAGCCACTTTGACCGATCGATTCCTACGTTGAAAGATGCGCTTGACACCACCTACCTGTGGAATGCCGGGGATATTGATTTCCCCAAGTGCAGCATCCAGTCCACTTTCCACCACTTCCCCACGAAGTTGGTTTTCCACATAGATACCTTCCTGGCCATCCTGGAGGTCAAAGGCTTTGAACTTTACATGATATTTCCCTACTTTGACAATATCCAATAGGATACGGTTCGGTCTGATCTTTATAAATCCATAGATACGGGAACCTATGGGAAAGTGATGGCCATTAAAATACATAGCGGTATCCAATCGAAGGATTAAACGATGACCATTCTTGACAATCTGGTTCCCATCCACATGGGCCAATCCATCAAATTCAACATCCAATGTGGGATGTGAAGCAAAAAACAACTGATGTTCAAGTTCCATTTTTTGTGTAGAAATCGAATCGGATACCTCTAAGTTGATCGAATCGGGAAGGACGGGATCCCGCAACACCTGTTCGGACAACCTGTCCTTCTTTTCCATAGGAGGGCTAATAGCCATAACAAAGTTAGACTGATAGACACTGTCAATAATTCGCTGTTTCTCATATTCCATATAGTCAGGGTTGAAATATCCCTTGTCATCCATCATATGATCTGGATAGATGGACGGTGCCGTTGATTGTTTTTCTTCTTTGATGGCCTCTATGGCCTCCAATTTGGATTCATAATCAACAGAAGTATCTTCCAGATCGGGCAATGGAATGTGTTCCGAGTCCAGTTCTTCTTCCTTGTCCTTTCCAAAAGTCAGTATGCTGTATACTGAAATGAACAGCACGGCAAAAACTATCAGCAGAACAAAAACGATTTTATTTTTCTGTGCTTTCATAAGTTTCAATTTTACGGAGTGTATTTTCAAAAAAATCAGTGATCAACAACCCATGGGGATTGTGCGGAAAGTTTCGTTCCACTTGAATCAAATGGCCCGAAGTGACCAGTTCGTAGGTATCCAGAACGGAACCTCTACGGATTTGAAGGTGCGTCCGGGTCTGGAACTCCATATATTCCTCGCCCATCACTATTTTGGAATCAATGCGTTCCACTTGTTGCACCAAAGAATACTGCAGCAATCGATTATAAAAACCATCCGCTTTCTTTTGCCGGTAGACTTCGGCAACACTGGCGTCACCCAACCAAAGGACCTTTTCCATATGGTTTTCATAGCTCCCCGCATCGACACCATAGAACCAATTATGGAATTGTTCCAAATGGGCCAATGCTTCAACCTCCAGATTTTGCTGCTGATGCTTCCACACCAAAGGAATGACCTCCCCTTCCCTACTGACCATAAAGGCATGATTCAAGCTTTCCCTATACATCTTGGCTACAAGTAGCACAGAAACCAAGCAGACCAATCCCGCAATGACAACCACCGATAGAACCACCCATCGGTTCAATCGCAACACGTGCACTATATTCTTAAAAGGTGTTTTCATAAATCCAATAATTTAACCTGTAAACAATCGAAGGGTAAAACTGGTCGCCCTTCGATACAATTTGAATTTGAGCAAAACGATAAAACCAATGGTACCGAGCTCAATGATTGAAACAAAGAATTCACTGCTCCAATCAAAACCAAAGAGGTTGCCCCAAAAGTTGGTGCTGATTTCCCTATAGAGGTTGTTCACGAACACATTGACCAAAAAGAAGGCCGGCACAAGCATATATACGGCAGCATAAAGCTTAAAAAACTGATAGGCCAGGGGACGAAACTTTTCAAAGACGGCCAAGCTGATAACCAAGGGAAAAAAGGCCTGTAGGATCCCCAACAGGAAATACCGTTCTGCAAGGAACAAAGGATAGATGAACAGGTCCATCAACCAAAGAATGACCCCAATGATAAAGGCCAAGACCTTCAAACCGTACAAAGGGGTGACCAAGGCATCGTACAACAGGGCCATAGCTTTCTTGGCGGCTTCCAAGGCACCCACGTCCCGTTCCAGGTCTACATCCTGCAACTGTAATGGGAGGAGTGCCGGAGCCGTGTCCCGGTATTGGGCTTCAATGGCCACCAGAATCCCATCGAACACCCCCAATACTTCGGTGGAAAAGATGACCAAGAGCACCACCAAGAAATTCTTGGCCAACTCCACAGGGGTCAACCCCCAGGTATGACCATCGACAGTTGCGATGCCCTCATTGTATTTCTTCAACACATTGATCAAAAAGAACAGCACGGCCAAGCCTTTCATCCCCACAATGGTATACTGGGAGAAGTCACTGTCCTTGATAGTCTGGAAGACCGCATCCACATATTCCAATCCTATGCCCAAATAAATCCCCGCCATCAAAACTCAGTTTCCCTATTATTGATGATATCCTGCATGCGGCGAAAGGCGATGATCTCCCGGTAACGTCGTACCTTGACCTCCAGTTCCGCCACCATTTCCTGTGAAGAAACCTTCTTTTCCATCAAAATGCCCGTACGCTCCGCATCGGTCATCTTCAAGAGATCACTTGACAATATCTGGTTCACAAAATCCAGCTCGTCGATGGCGGTGTCCATAATTGTCCCAAAAGCTTTGGATACCTGTTCCACCTCCCCTGCCTTGATATAGGGGGAGTTCAAGATGTCCCTTAGGTCATTTTGCACGGTATTAAAAAGGATTTCATTGTTTCGTGCCAATTCCCGGACCGCCTTCAATTGCTTGATGGTATTGTTCACCTTGACGATATTATCCTTCTGTTCCTTTAAAAACTCGACGGTCTTCAAAAGTTCAGAGGTCTGCTTGGCCGATTCCAACAGGGACTTGGTCATACTGATAAAGTTCGTATTGTCATACACCGGCATCCCCTGGGCCGTAGCACGGCCAGGCAGAAATAAGGCCAAAGCCAGCACTAAAATCCAGGTTCTGGAATTGTTCCAAAGGGTTTGTTTACAATCTATTTTCATTTCGTTTTCTTTTGTTGATTTATAAATTCCGTGATGGCCAGCTCCATGTTCCCATGCTGCCCAAACAGTTCCATGATCTGGCCATGTTCCACCCCATCGGTGAGATATGCAGCATAGACCTCTGGGGGCACCTCCAATCGGAACACATTACTTTCTTTCCCGACCTTGATAAAGATTTCGGTGTATTTACGTTCCCCTGCCAGGTTGTTTTTAAGGGACTTCAATTGATTGAGATCATGGTTGGAGAGGTTCAATCGCCTTGCCAGTTGATCATAGCCCTTTTCATTCCGCAGGCTGTACACGACATGAGTATTCTCCAGGATACTTGCCGAAGTGGCATTTTCAGGTAGCTGGTTGATGGATTGCAGAATGATCCCAATGGCCCCGTTTTGTTTTCGAATGGCCTGATAGTAAAACTCCACGCTCTCCAATACATTGGGAAACTTCAATTGTTTGGCAAACTCATCGAACAGGATGATGCCCCGCTCGGAGCGGTTCCGCCAAATGGTTCGTTGAATGGCAGATTTGATGAGTTTGAGCATCACCGATAGGATCTCTTTGTTGTTCCTAACCTCGTCCAGTTCAAAAACGATCAAGCGTTTGTCCTCTATTTTATAGGTCTGGTCCGCTGCTTCATGGAACAAAAAACTGTACAGTCCCCCATCCACATATTCGGAAAGGATGTGCAAAAACCCATAGACATTGAAATCGTGTTCCCGTACCCTGATCTCTGACATCAGCGTATCCTTGTGCTTGTCCACGAACCGATATAGGGAAGCCAGGGAATGTCCGTTATCGATCTTGCCATAGTAAAATAACAATACTTTTTTCAAGGCCACCTCCTTGGATTTGGTCACTTCATTTTCAGCCAAAAGCTCCAAAAGAAACAAGACCAGGTCTTCCAAACGTTCAGGGGTCAAGTCCGCTTGATCCGCTATATAAAATGGATTGATGCCCAAATTCTTGCCCTGTTTGTAGCGCAGGACCACATGATTATCAGGATACAATTGGGCAAATTTGGCATAGGAACCTCCAAGATCGATAATGACCAACCGAACATCCGCCTCAAAGTATTGTCGGAGGATGTTGTTCGCCAAAAAGGATTTACCCTCCCCAGTGGGAGCAAAAATTGCAAAGTTACGGGCCTTGACGCGTCTTTTCCCTTCATCCCAGACATCCTTGAGAACGGGAACATTGTACTGTCTATCATTAAAGACAATACCCGTTTCATCCGAACGGTAATTGGTATTGTTGATATAAAGACAAAGTGCTGCCTTAAGGTCCATCACAAAAAGATCCTCATTGGAAAAATTGGGGGCATGACAGGGATAGGAGTTCAAAAAATAATGTTTGCGCCCTTCCCCATGGGGATGGTAGGGGCGGATATCCTGTTCCTTCAACAGAGCCTTGATATTGGAGGCCATGCGGTTCAGGACCCCGAGCTCGCTATGCCAAAAAACGATGTTGACATGGCCGCGAACGATATGCGCGGTATCGTCCCCGTTGATACGGTCCAATATGTTCCTGACCTTTTTAAGGACCACCTTATTAGAGGAACCAAAATTGGAACTCTTGGAGAGTTCGGCTATTTTCCGGTCCAAATGATTGCGCCATTTACGGGTGTCATCCAAAAACAGGATCTGATTGATGATATGGTTTTCACCAAATGCCAGGCCCACACAGTCCAAGAAACCCCTGTGGAAACTGAACCCGTCCGAACTGAATTTCCCATTGGGAACACTGCTTTGCACAGTCTGCCCAAAACAACCTTCATTGTTGATGGCCATCACATCGAAATAATGGTCACCGATGGCAATGGGACCTTTTCCCAATTGGATGTCCGTATCAAAATCGGTATGGAACCCATTGAAATAATCATGAGTATGGGCCAGGATACCCTTGGGCTCCATGGGAACCATGGACACATTTTTGGAGTTATTGACATAGGATACCGCATCGTTGACGGCACTCACAAATTCCGCCACCTGTACATCCAACTTGCGGTGCAGCCCTTTCTCCACTTTGCGAAAGGGATTGACATATTTTGTGGCATTCAGTGCTTTGTCCAATGGAAGTACAAAGAACAGATAGCTTTCATGTACCAAATATTCCCTTCCTACAAAATAATCATGGGTGGCCTTGGCCAAAAAAGTATCCTGGGGTAGTTTCCCGGCATCATAGCCTTTCTTTTGGTATACATCCTGTTTATGGATCACGGTACCCACGGGCAGGGATTTAAAGGCCTGGAACCACATACCGTGCAATGCTTCAAAATCGGACTCCGACAGGGCATATATCTCGGGAAGTTCAACCTGGTAAGACAATACCACATTGCCATTGCTTCCAAAGACCACATGGTTCTGGATATCCAGGATAGGATGGTATGCGTTGAAATTAAGCTTGGACATCATCAAAAGGATTCAATTGTTTAAGGCTGATGGTATTGGGAAAGTTTGGCACCACCTTGACTTGGAAAGGTCGCTTTACCCACTGCACCAATGCCCCGTAGAACAGGGCATTGAAGAGCAGTAGGCCCACGATGACACCAAAGTTGAATGAAAAGATGATAATCAACAAAGAACCGATGACCGACACCATCAACAGGGCAAATAAGGAGACAGGCAGCCCCATGATCATCGCACGCTTTCTAATATTTCCATAGACCTCGTACTGTTTCATCAGACCACGATTCCAATGAGATAGGTAAAGATGCCCACGACCGCCCCGGCAATGAGCACAAAGACAAGCACACGGGTGATCCCTTTTTTCAGGTCGGCGTTCTCACCAAAAAAGTGTCCCGCGTTAAATAGGAAACCCACAAGAAAGATGACGCCCAGGATAATGGGAAAGATGGCCCGGATGGTATCGGAAATATCATTGACGGAGTCCTCGATGCCCCCGATTTGGGCCAAGAGGGCACTGGATGTAAAAAGCAATGAAAGGGTAATGAAGAAAGATTTTCGCATATCGTAAACGTTTACATATTAGACGGTTAATGATATTCGAAAATTAACGTAAATTTTAACTCAAATTATTGACTATCAGTATCTTGTTGATAACATAAAAATGAATTGTCAATGTCCCGTTTTGCATACAAACAACATCAATTTGAAATTGAAAACCCAAAACAAATGTTGATAACATCAAATTGAAGATTACATGAAGTGGTTCAAAACGTCAAAATTCACCTTAGGGTCATATGGTCATTAGGGTAACCGAAAGATTTGCAACTGGTAGACCTCTTCCGATCGTTCACACACAAATTTTACGAGTTAACAACATTTTTTTTAGATAATTGACCAAAGCGGATAAATTCCTTTAACATTTAAATTTATCGATATGTACAAGGAAATTTACTTGGTGGATGATGAGCAACTCATCAATACCATCCATGCGATTCAATTTAGAAATTTAGGCCTTGAGGACAACATCAGAAGCTTTACAAATCCAGAATTGGCATTGGACAACCTGCGGTTTCGGGAAGATCCTTCGGAAAAGGTGATCGTATTCTTGGACATCAATATGCCCGAGATGACAGGTTTCGAATTTTTGGAGTTCATGCGACTAGAACAACTTCCATCCATTATCGATGTTGTTATCGTTACCTCCTCTGACAATGTGGACGACGTAATCACGGCGAAGAAATTCAAGGAATATGTGCTCGGGTTTGTAGAGAAGCCATTGAAAAAGGAAGATATACAAAAGTACCTTACGATGGATACGGCCTCCCATTACAATGCTAAGGTCAAGGCTGCATAGATAGAATAGACCATAAAAACAGGTAACAACCGAAAACGGTAGATAGCTTATCAGGAATTGAACGGAAAACGCAATATAAAATTGGTGCCCTCATCTTTTTGACTTTCACAGATGAGTTCACCTCCCAATATCTCCACAAAATCCTTGACGATCAACAGGCCAAACCCGGTACCTTTTTCACCCAAGGTGCCTTTGGTTGATTGTGGCTTGTCGCCATGCTCCAACCTGCTGAACCAGGAAGTGTCCATACCCGTCCCAAAGTCCTTTACCCCGATATCAATATGTCCGGAATCTTGATTTGACCATAAAACTATTTTTTGGCCCTTATGGCTGAACTTGATGGCATTGGATATCAAGTTTCGTAAAATGACCTGTAAAATAGTATCGTCCGAATCGATTTCAGGGCATGAAACTTCGTGGACAATGCTGATATTCTTAGCTGTTGCAGTTCTATCAAATTCATCCTGCAGGTTTTCAAATAGCTCGTATATATTACATTTCCCTGTATTGAGTTCAACCCCTTCGAGTTGACCATAGGACCATTGAAGCAGTCCGTTCACCATATCTATTTTGTCTGAGATCTCAAGGTTCAGCTTTTCAATGATCGGCTTCAGTTCATCATCGGCCAACTGATCCTCGACCATTGAAATGACAACACTGATATTATTGAGCGGGGCCCTCACATCATGGGATAAGATGGAGAATAGTTTATTCTTGAGCTCGTTTACCTTTGCCAGCTCCTCATTCTGTATCTCGAGTGCATTGTTAGCGATTTGTAGGTCCTTGGTCTGTCGGTCCACCTCGGACTCCAGTTTCCGATTGGCCTCCCGTTGGATCCTCATACTCTCCGCTTCCATTGATTTATACTTAAAACCGAGCAGTAGCGAGAACAGGATCAACTGAAAGGTGATCAAGACGGAAGTGGTCAAAACGATCCCTTCGGTATTAAAACTGTACCAACGCTGCAAAAGCCAGGTACTGATGTACATGAGGGCCGCCAATAAGATCGGCGCATAGGAATACAGATAGTACCTATTGAATTTTTGGGCCCTGAACAGCTGAAAACCGGAAAAGATATTGAGAAAGATGGTCGCCATGGCGATTATGGCAGCAAGCATCACAATGATGTCATTGAGCCCCATCGATCTTGTGATCAAATTATTGGCCCAATGCAACAAGGGAAGACCGGCCACAACGATCATAAAAAAGTGGTAGGCCTTGGATAATCCGGGATAGCGGCCACTTGTAATATTGAGATAATCCCTTGTGAACATCAATAATCCAAAAGTGGTTATCATTGCCGTGGTCAGGGATGCTTTATCGGCAAAGACCGCCATGGAATCACCATAGGAACCATGGATAAAAAAAGATAAGCTCCAATGCAATGCCAGTCCAAATATGACGATACAGTAGTGGAGTAAAATCCTTTGCCTCAACATCAGATATGAGAGTAGGTGATAAATCCCAAAAGCTCCAAAAATAGCAGTAAAGACCAATGTTGTCAAAAACCTGAATTCCAGATTTTCCATAGTGTTACAAAAGGGTAGGTTGTTTAGATTATCCTTAAAAAATCGATTATACGCCGATTTGTATTTTTCAATTTAGATCTTTTGTCTAAAAGTCACAAGCCCAATGAACCCAAAATGGATATAATCGGCAAAATCAATCCATATGTTAACAACATTGGCCTATGACACCATAAAACATTATCAAGCTGGAAATTCCAACGGTAAAAAGAGATCTACAGGACATTTATGGGTTATAATCCATTCTAGGCTGTTCAGTTTGATTCCCATAGGACATTGGACGAATGAGTGCTATCAATTCAAAGATCATCCATATTTTGAAATCAAACCATTCACTATGATGAACATCATTTTTTTAATTTAATGAATCCATTCCCATGGAAGGGGTTAAAAACTGTAGCTCAAGAATCTTTGACAGGCTGATACATCTCATCATAAACTGTTTGAATGGCTTACATACATTTGAAAAATGACTGCACTTATCACCCTCGTTTGTCCTTGGCCTTTTGATCGAAGGCCACCAGGTTGAACATTTGCCGCATACGGCTCCTCACCCGTTTTCCGTAACGTTCCTCCAATTCACCGGCATTGAGATTGGTCGTGCAATGTGTGCGCAAATTATGGTTGACGAACAGATCGTAACGCGACAATAGGATCTCGCCCAATACATTGCAATCCTTCCCGTAATGCCTGCCCATGGGTTCCACACCTAGATCGTCAAAACAGAAAAACTGCCCGTTTCCGTAATCCTCAATGGTCTTGTAACCGATATGGTTGAAACCAAAGACCACATTGCGACTGGGTATGACGGTATAGGGCCTTTGATGGGGCACCAGGCATTTCAACAACCGCATCAGGCTGGTCTTGCCACAGCCCACAGGTCCGGACAACAGCAATCCCTTGTTGGGGTCGATGCCGTATTTTTTGCAGTTGTCATAATCCCGTATGATGTAATTGCACAAGACCAAGAGTATATCTCGATCTTCTTCATAGATCTTAAAGCCATCCCCGAACATCAGCTTGCCCTTGGCCTCCAGATACATGAGCATCCTTTCAAAACTGTAGACGACCTGGGTTCCGTCCAACTCCCCTATACGATAGGAGCGACCGCTTTCGTTGATGATATGTGGATGATCCAATTTCATAAGGGTTCCCCGTAATCTTTTTCAGAACCTGTTTTTAAGTTGTCCCGAAATTGAACAGGTTGGGAAGGTTTTTCCCTGCTTTGAAGAGCTAACGGGATTTTATTTTTAAAATTTCCGCCTTTGCCATGGTTTTTTATTGTTTTAAAGGTTTGTTTATGTTTTATACCTATTAAGGCCTGTTCACCACTTGTTTGATTTTGATCACAGTTCCCGTTCACCACTTGTTCAGTACTTGTACCAAAATTGAACATCTTGATCTTACTGCCCTTGAACGGATTATGGGAGGGTCTATAGATGACATAATCCCAATGGTCAAGTTGTTTGATGCAACGATGATAGGTAGCGGTGGAACCGATCTTGGATAGTTTCATGACCTCCTCACGATTGATGTAAAATTCCGAATGGAAAAAGCTACAGTTCCAAAAATGGAACAAGGTCATGTACAGACTGACATGGCTGGGGTTCATACGGCCGTCCCTTGATACAATATCAAAGAACCCGTTCAGGTGCCTGATATAGTTGATATCCTCCAAACCAAGCTAAAATCTTGGATTCACCTTATTGCGCTCCAGCACCTCCATGATCTCGCCATGGTCATAATAGAGCACCCCGCCTATCCTGGTGTAGGGGAGGGTCCCGTTGATACGAAGGTTCTGCAGGGTCCCCGGCGAAATGCCCAATAGTTCCCTGACCTCCTTGGATTTGAGCCATCTCTTTCCGGACGGTCCTTCATTGTTGTGCAATAATTCCTTGATGTCCTCCAGCAGTTCCATCTTGAACTCCATAAGGTCCTCTGTGGTAATAATGGTCGCTCCCATTTGTTTGAGTTTTTAAAAAGGGCCACCTCCTGGGTTCATACCATTTGACGGCCCTTCCGTTGATTTGACTTTCAATGCAAAACTGAAAAAGGTTTTCGGAATAACTTCCCAAGTTGATACCAACTTGGGAACGATTTTTTTAAATAAAATTTAATGGACTTTACGTCCATTTGTATTGGAGGAAGACTCGAAAGGGTTTAAAAATTGCCAAAAAAGAGTCCAAAACCCCTGAAAGCGAAAATTCCCAAGTTGGTACCAACTTGGGAAAAACCTTAGGGCTATTCTTCCAGGGACTCCATCCGCTGGTTGAGCATCTCGATGAGCCGTTCCAAGAAGCGGGTCCGGCTGCTCTTACGGGAACGGATATCGATAAAGGTGTGGTAATAATTGCCCAGGTCCACATTGTAGAAGTATTCGAAATGTGAGGCCAGTTCCTTGATCTCAGCGGTACCGCCATTGATGCATTTACTGGTATGGAGGGCATAGAGGAGCTCGATCAGGTCCGTCTTGCTCCCGGTCCAAAATAATTTTGATGGTTTTTCCATAGGTGTGTTCTTTGTAGGTTCCATATTGTTGTTCAGATCGTCCACTTCCTTTCTGAGGTACACAATGAGCATATCATAGGCCATGATGGTGGCCACGGTACCGTCCTGACAGGTGGAGAACTCATCATCGATCAAAAAGTGAAAGGATTCCAAGGGCATGCGCAGGTCCCGGTTGCCACGGACAAAATACTGTTCGTCCATGGACATGGCCCCGCGTCGGTAATAATTATAGAATTCCAGGTTGTCGTTGAAGAAGGTCTGGAGCTTGTCGATCTGTTGCTGTAGGTATTTGACCTGTGCCACATCCTTGCCCCGCGGACGTTTGCTCTCAATGCTGAACAGCCTTATGTAATAGATGAGCTTGCTAAAGATCTGTGGCTTGACATGCTTGAAAAAATAGATCTCATCGGCCTGCGTCTCAAATTCCTTCCCCACGATCTGCCCCTGCAGTTTACGGATACATTTCTCGACCAGTGCGATGCCCTTCTCCGCCTTATAGAGAATATCGCCGTTCCCGCTTTCCAAGGCCTCCAATTGTCCCTCAAATTCCGATAGCAACTTTTGGTATTTCATGGCAACGCTCCCTTACTGCTGTCCCTCCAAGACCCCCAATTGTTCCAAAATGAAGTTGTCTCGGGTTTCGATAAAAGCATATTTTTCCTGTACGGTGGCACCCAGTTTCCGCTTCTCAAAGGCTGCGGTCATTCCAAAATCGATTTTCGGAAGACCAAGGTCAATGGCACGTTCAATGGTACGGTAGAGCAGTTGACGATATACCGCGTATTGTTCCAATGCCCCGTAATCCATACCGATAAATGCAGGGACATATACCCGGTCGGTGTTGCGGTAACAGAACATGACGCCCAAGACCCTGTCCGGTTCGTTGAAGGGAAACAACATAATGAACTCCCATAAAGGGTTTTCGTTCATCCGTTCAAAGAGCGTTGCGGGAAAGGAATACGTGTTCAGTCCCAGGTTTCTCGACCGAACCTTTTCGAACAGTGCCCCGGCCTGCCCCAATTCCAGCGAGGTCAGCCTTGGAACCGTCCTGCATTGGACCGAACCCAGATAGGGTTCGATATCATTCCTGAAATGTCTTCTGTTCCTGGATGATAATGTAGCGATATACTTTTCGATGGAGGACATGTCCTTTAGGTCCACGCTACAGGAATTGGGCATTTGCACCCGGAGAAACCCATGTCCGAACAGCTGGGTGTTCCAGATACTATCCTTGGGAAAATCACGTAGGACGGTCATCTTGCATCCCATGCCCCGTTCCTGGTTTTCCATAAATTCCAAAAACAGGTCCATGGCCCGATCTGCCAAGGGGTGGGATACGTTGCAGTACATATGGTCACCTTCGGTGAACAGACATCCCATCGAAAGGACCATGGAGCACAGATGGTAGGGATTGGACCTTCGTTCCTCCTCCAATCCTTCTGACACCTGAACAGGGGCCAACATATCATCCTTCCAAAGGGAATGGGACAAAAACGTCATCAAAACCGGTCTGCCCTTAAGGTCCCTGATGACCACATAGCGAAATGACCAATTGTGCTCTTTTTTGGGATTGTCCCGGAACACCGACTCCAGAAACTTCAACCCGTCCCAATCATATACACCCTGTCCGCCCAAATACCTGTTCCACTCCACCTTGTCCACCCCATCTATCGAGTCAAAAATTTTCAAGGAAAGCTCGTTCGATGATTTTTGTGTTTTCGACTTCCTGGCCCCCAATTTGAAAGCATGGTAAACCCTTTCAGGGTTGGTCCCGGTCGCTTCAAGGGCTTTGGGAAAATGGTATGCCATGGCTTCCACCAATGCCCGGATATCCTCTTTTTCATTATGGCGCGATATGGTGATCCGCACCCCGGTGTTCTTGACCGGCACCGCGGGAAATATCCCAAGGTTGACATAAAACCCCTCCCCCATCAAACGGTTCACGAAATTGTACCCGGTCTTGGGCATTCCCGTTCCGATATAAAAAACAGGGGATGCATTGCTATCGATCAAAGGGAGTTCCGTTTGTTCCAGACCATCATTGAAATGATCGATTCGATGTCCAAGGTCTTCCTGGAGTTCATAGATCTCAGGCGACAGATGGATACGCGCGGAAGCGATGGCAGCTGCTACCGAGGCCGGTTCCAACTGGGCCGAAAATGTCAGTGGACCACCAAAAGTCTTGATCTTATCGTACATTTTGGGGTTCGAGCAGGCCAGTACGGCCCCACTGGCCCCAAAGGTCTTGCTCAAGGTACCGAACAATAGGACATGCTCGGACAATTCCCCCAACTGGTCCAGTACATATCCGGTCCCGTTCCTTCCCTTCCAACTCATACCGTGGACGTCGTCAAAATAAAAATGAAGCTGGGGATAGGTCTTGGACAGTGCCATCAATTCCTTGACCGGGGCATAGTCCCCGTACATGGAATAGATCCCATCGGCCATATACCAAATACGCCTTTTGCCGCCCCTGTACTTTTTGATCTTATCCTCCAACATCTCCAGGTTATTGTGCCGTATCATTTCGATGGGAACACTCCTTGTTTTGAGCATCTTGGCCGCGTTCTGGACACTCCAATGTACCTGATGGTCCAGAATGACGACATCATCATCCGCCACGGCACTGGGAATCACCCCCATATGGCCCAGGGTACTGTTCTTGGTGATGATGATGGGGTATCCGTACATTTTTCGAACGGATGATTCCAGTTCCTCGTACAATGGATTGGAGATATAGGACTTGGAGAGCGGAAATTGGGTCCCGTAGCGCTCAATGGCCTCCTTGGCGGCCTCCTTTAACCGACCATCCTGTTCCAGGCCCAAATAGCCCGTGGTCCCAAAATGGAACAGATTCCTGCCATCGACCTCGATGGTCCGCCCCGAGAAGGAACTCCCCCCGGCATACAGGTGCAGTACCCCGGCCTTTTTGGCATCGGTGAACACTTCATGCACGGTGTTCAAAAAATTGTGGTGTTTGATCTTTGCCATAACGTTTGGTTTAAATTGTCATAAAAAGTAATGGCAATTGTAAGATAATAGTTATTTACTTATATTATTACTCCTTTTTAGTCAAGCATTATTCCTTTTCAGACAAGCATAAACCTTTTGTAACATGGATTCCATGCAATTCAACATATCCAGTTTCAATATTTTTGTAAATTAAAGACGCTAACCAGTTTTCGAGAAATGAATACAACACATGAAAACAACTATGCCATTTATCTATTGACCAATGAGCTGATACATATCGTGTACAAGAACGTTCCCTGTATCGACCTGAAGGCCGCACGGCTCATTGTCAAGGACCGCATGCAATTGCAAGAGGGAAGGGAAATGCCCGTACTCTGCGATATCCGCCAGATCAGAAATATCAATAAGGAGGCAAGGGACTATCTTGCCCTGGAAGGATCTCAGTGGATAACCGCACTGGCCCTTTTGGTCGACCCGCCGGTCACGGACGTCATCAGCACGCTGTATCTGGGCACACACCCACAGAATGTCCCGACCCGATCGTTCACCGACAAATCAGAGGCCTTGGCCTACCTCGGAATAGAAACCATGGACAAGGATGGACCAATACCTGAACAAAATGCCGAACAGTGATGATTTTAGGGTAAAGCGAATCCACCAAATGTTATTGGAAATGGCCAAGGGAAACTTTTTCTTTAGCCTGGAGCCCTCGGAAAAGAACGACAATATCGCTTCCTTAGTGGTGATGCTCAATATGGTCAACGAGGAAATCAGGGCGTCTTTCGTCCACCAGGGCTTTGCCAATGCACACCATACCCCCCAATGTGTCATCCAGTTATCGCTGCTCATGGATTCCGATGGGCATGTTCAAATGGCCTCCAATGGATCCTGTTCCCTATTGTCCTACATGCCCGAGGATATGCTGGGGAAAGCGATCACCGATTTCATGACGGAAGGCTCCCAAAGCAAATGGGCCAAAAAAATGCCGAAGCACCTCAAAAAACAACGCTCCGAGACCGTGCTCCACTTGGAGTTCATGACCAAGGAGGGCCTTATGCTCGGAAAGGATTGCCATATCTCGGTCTTCACCACTGGGGACGGCCGTGGAAAGCAAGTGTTGTTGAACACCGTGTTCTTTTCCAAGGGAGCCCCCTTTGACACGCGTTTGCCCAAAAAAGCCATCAAGATGACCAAGGGCATCAAGCCCCCCAAGATCACCCTGGCCCCACAGGACATCCAAATGATCCGGGAAGTCCATGATATGATCATCAACAACCTGGACAGGGACTTGCCCTCCTTAAAGGACCTGGCCCTCCAAATGGGCACCAATGAATACAAATTGAAATATGGCTTCAAGCAGCTGTACGGAACCACCATCTTTCGGTTTTTGACCCAGGAACGGCTTAGAAAGACCAAGACCTTGATCCAGCACAGTACACTTTCCTTTAAGGAAATAGCCCACATGACGGGTTTCAAGAGCCCGGCCCATTTCTCCAGGGCCTTCAAGGACAAATACGGCCTGACACCCAGCGAACTCAGGGAAGCCTCCCAATAACCCACCTTACTCCCTTTCGGGCAAGGATTGCTCCCTTTTAAATAAATCCGCTCCCCGAACTTTGTCATATCAACACAAAAGATATGTCAAGAAAACCATCTTATACATCCTTTATCACCCTTACTGCCTTTTTATTGGGCATCCTATTCATCTACACGGCATCCAGTAAACTCATGCATTTGGGAATCTTCGAATTACGGTTGGAACGCATGCCACAACTATCCCCGATTGCCCATTGGATCGCTTGGCTGATACCTTTTACGGAACTGGTGATCGCTGGCCTACTGCTGATTCCGAAGTATCGATTGGCTGGAATGTACGCGAGCCTTATCCTATTGGGCATCTTCACGGGCTATATCATCCTTGTGCTGCAGACCAGCGACTCCGTCCCCTGCTCCTGTGGGGGAGTGTTATCGGCACTTGGGTGGAGGGACCATATCCTACTGAATGCTTGCTTTATGGCCATGTCCCTCATCGCCATCATACTGAACACCAAACAAAACCGGAACAAGATTTTGGACAAACATACTACGTAGTGCCAGGGGAAGCCGAAAAACTGTGGAATAGAGTAGGCATTAATTCATAATATGTAATATCATGAAAACAAGTTTTTTAAAAATCGTTTTACCGGCCTTCGCCATCATCATGGCCGTGGGCCTTGCCTTTGCAACCGAGAAGGACAACCTGCCCCAACAAGGGTATGCAGCGACCCCTTCCGGTCCCGTGCCCGTCCAGACGGATTGTTTGGATGAGGGAATTATCCAATGTAAGGAAGGCACTTATTTCGTGTACAAGGACATCAACTTTACGATGCCTTTGTGGGAGCGCGAATAGGAAATCGTCTTTCCTTTTTACATATAAAGGTGTCCCTTGGGACACCTTTATTGCTAATTCAAAAATACTAACGAAAACCTAGTTCGCAGTTCTTTAGTTGGCATCCAGCCCTTTACCAAGACTAGATACCATAGCTCTTACTCTTCCAACAGCTGATCCAATTTGACCAAGCACCTGACCCAATGACCTTCGGCTTCCGAACCTTTGACCTTTCTTTGTCTTTTCTCCAGAACCGCTTTCAACGCAATCAAACGGCCCATCATGATTCCCTTGGTGTAATCACTATAGATATACGCTTTTTTATCCGCCTCATATTCCTGTCGTTCCTTTTCCATCGCCTTCACCAACCAGTCCAGATAGGTCAATTGAAGTTCCTGCTTCCCAGGGCTTGGGATATCCTGACCTTCCCAGAGTTCTTTGAAAAGGCCCCGCTGCAGCTGTTCCAGGGATGTCTTCAAGATGCCTTCGTACCCTTGATAGCCCTCCATATGTTCCAACCGCATCATCCGTTTATGGTTCAAGAGCTTCAACACCAAATATTGTTGATAGCTCAATAAGCGATCGGGATAGGTGGAATACTTGATATCGAAACCAAAGTCCGGCCGTGCCAACCAATCCGGTAAATCAAAGGCCTGTTCCGTCAAAAAATCCATAGCCTCCTCTTGTGACTCCACCGATATCGGTGTATACATACGACCAGGACGGTCCAAGGCCTGATAGGAAATCTCATATCCCCCGACCAAGGAAAGGACGTTCCCCATGGTGTCATACCACAGTTCCAACATCTCCCTGTAGATCCGTTCCAACCGTACATTGTCCTTTTGCCCACGGTTCACCAGTGGTAATAGGCCCATATTGCGTTCCATGTTCTCCAAGGCCAGCCTGGCTGCCCTGACCGGGTCATTGGTCTCCACTACTTCATTGGTCGACCCAGGGCCAATAATCTCACCCTGAACACGGTTGTAGCGGTACCAGGGAACGGTTTCCTGTAAACGGATGAGCTGTTCCAGACTATCGGCCCTTGCCCCAGGGGACATTTCCTTCGGAAATTCCATATATGCCCATTTGATATTATAGCTGTCCATGGGGCCCACCTGCTGTATCAACAAGGAGGGGGGCACACTGTCCCTGGGTTGGGCCAAATTATTGTGCCTGGCATAGGTCATAATACTGGGAGTATGACCCATCTTCCGCAACCAAGCGGCATCACCCAATTTTTCCACAGGATAACTGTATTCCCCATAATGAGCATCCTTCATACCAAGGGCATGCCCGGTCTCATGCGCCACCACGGACTGGATCAACTCCCCCAACAGTTCATCGGTGAAAGGATAGGTCCGAGCACGTGGATCCAATGCCGCACATCGGATAAAATATTCATCCATATAGCGGGTATAATGGCTTCCCATCAGGATGTCCGATTTTATCAGCTCACCGGTCCTTAGATCGATGACCGTGGCCACGGTTGCCCCTCCGCCCCGCTCTTCGAAGGTCCTAATGTTTTTGTTACCGGCCCACCGCACTACGGAACTCCCCAAACTATGGGCGCTCCATTCATCCAGGCTATCCGTTTCCATGACACGAATGGCCTCCTTGAAGCCTGCAGCCTCAAATGCGGGCAACCACTCCTCGATTCCCGCCTTGATATACTGACGCCATTGCTTTGGGATATCAGGGGAGAGTACAAAGACAATGGGCTTGATGGGCACACTGACCTTCCGGTCCGCATGCTTCTTTTCCAATCGCCACTTGATCACGTTCCCTATATCATTTTTGGTACCATTACGGACCACACCTTTCTCCTCTAACCAATATCCCATGCGATAATCAAATCTTCTGGGATCCATAGGTTGGGGCAGTGGCATAAAGCTGTAATACACATTCTGGACCGTTTTGGCCCCATTCTTCAATAGGCCCCATTGGACCTTGACCATGAACTCGTCCTTTAGATATCGGGTATCCACCACTTTGGTCAAGGAAGGGATCTTGGGCGTATCCGGAACATGGGCCCACCCCACTCCGTCACCCCAAAAAAGCTCGGTCATGTCCAAGCGATACACAGCTTCCCTGTCCTCACCCACAGGAAATACCGCCAGGACCACTTTTTCCAAGGTAGGGTCACTTCGCAAGGGTATCCAGATACCCGCCTCGGACCAGACCCGATGCTCCTCCAAATAGATCTCGTTCCCATATCGATTAAAAGTCACCTGTTTGGACCCATATTGGTACCTTGCCTCCGTTCTCGACCAAAGGAAGGGTTCGCCCAACATGGATTCGGGAAGATCCATCAACAATCGACCATCCACCAGGGTGGCCCTCAAAAAAGCATCCGGTCCCATTCCTCCATTATGGGATTGTACCCGATCATCGGTTGCCGCCTTAGTTCCCATCAATGACAGGAACCACATCGCACAAATCAATATATACTTCATTGTTCTGTTTTTAGGATGCCCCCTTGCTGAACCACTGACATCTGGTTCACCCAAGGGGCATATCCATTATTTTAATAGCCTGGGTTCTGTGGCAACAGATTGGGATTGGCTTCCAATTCGCTCTCGGGAATCGGCAGCAGCATATCGGTGGTTTGCCAATTGGGCTTAATGACCCCCAGCACTTCATCCACCCTGTCCATCAGTACCAAATCGAACCATCGATGTCCCTGTTCGGCAAAGAGTTCCACACGTCGTTCCCGCAGTATCGCCCCCAAGAGCTCCGACTCCGTGGATGCCATGGTATCGGCAAGTCCCGCCCGGTCACGAATGGCATTGAGATCCTGCTGTGCACCGGGAATGTCACCTAAACGGGCCCTGGCCTCCGCTCTAATCAAATAGAACTCTGCCAACCGGAACTGGATGGAATATTCCAAGGATTCCGTCTCGCTGAAACTGGCCCTATACTTGTATGGATAATGGAAGGTAAGGGTGTTTTCCGCATCCGAAATACTTTCGACCCAGGTCTCCCGGCGTCCATCACCATCCTCAAAGGTGGACAACAATCCTTCGCTCATGGCATAGGTCTGCCCCGGAACCGTGAAAATGATCAATTGGTTGGCCTCTTGGGTGTTCCTTGGCTCTTCCCCTGGTTTCAATTGCCATATCGTTTCAGTGGATGCCTTGAGAAACACCCCCTCCAGATCATCTTCCAGACCAAATGAGGAGATCAGCTCCGTGGCCAAGGTGGCCGCCCCATCCCACTCCGCGGTATGTCGGTACATGCGGGACAGCAGTGCCTTGACCACATAGCGGTCCACAAAGGTCCGTTCGCCGTTCTCCACCTCCGAGTTCTCCAATAGGGATTCGGCCATCAAAAGATCATTGATGATACGCCCGTAAACCTCTGATTCCGGCATACGTGGCACCTCATTGTTTACGGTATAGTCCGTGGTGGTGACATAGGGCACGTCCCTAAAGAGGGACACCAAGAGACTGTGCATAAAGCCACGGACAAACAGGGCCTGTCCCATGAACCTATCCTTCTCCCCTTGGTCCAAGCCAGTGGACGCTTCGACCCCCAGAATGATATCATTGGCACCATAGATAACGCCATAGGCTTGGCTCCACCAGGCCAAGACCTCCCCATTGTCGGGCAGGACGGTATTCTGATAGAATCCCAACAGATCAAGGTCATTTCCGAAATAATCAAGTTCATCGCTATAGATGGCCAAGCGGGTGGTCAATCCTTGGTTGCCGGAGACCATGCCCTCTTCCCTCATGGCATAGTATAGGTTCGCCAAGGCGGCCTCCACAGTGGCCGGATCCTCGAACACCGTTTCAGAGACCATGATGTTCTTGGGCGGGTCCACCGTTACAAAATCGGAACAGCCCAAGGCCATAAAAAGTAATGACCATAGCAGCCCAATCCCAAGGGTCCGCCCTTTATACAACATCGTATTGTGCTTCAATCTTTTCATATCGTTCATTTTTTTAAAAGCCCACTTGTAGGCCCAAGGTTAATTGTCTTAATTGTGGCAATCTCGTATTGGCGGTCTGTTCCGGGTCAGGCCCCTTATAGTCGGTCAGTGTAAAGAGGTTCTGACCCTGCAGGTATACATTGATGTCCAGCCCATTGTCCAGGTTCGGCACCTTATAGTTCAAGGAAATGTTCCGCACCCGGATAAAGGAGGCGTCCGAAACGGCCGCGCTGCTCCTGCGTTGCTGGGTATCGGCACTGTTCCCACCAATGACCAATCCTGCAGAGGCCCGCTGAAACGATGTGATATCGCCCGGCTCCTGCCACCTATCGTACAGCTCCACACTGGCATTTCCGGAATAGCCCGGGGTCGCATTGAAGCGAACGGTATTGTAGGCCCGCTGTTTTTTGAACTGCAGAAAGACATCGAGGGTCAGGTTCCCCCAAGTAAGGGTATTGCCCAGACCCCCATAAAAACGGGGTGCCAGGTCCTCCACCCACTCACGGTCATCGGTACTGCTGATCTCCCCGTCCCCATTGTAGTCCTCAAAACGGTACATCCCGGTCTCGGGATCCACCCCAAGGGAATGGTACAGTTTGACGATGGTCAAAGGCTCCCCAATGACATACCGATCGGCAAAGGTGGAGGATTCCAGGCCATCAAAACGGACCAATTTACTTCGGGGCACCGCTATATTGAAACGGGTGGACCATTTGAAACGTTCCGTACTCACATTGACGGAACGCAGATCCACTTCGACACCGGAGTTCTCCACAGTGGCATCAAAATTCCCCGTAAGTTCCGAGAAACCCGTGGTGGCCGCCAAGGGAATACCGATCAACTGGTTGGAGGAGCGGTTCCTATACCAAGAGCCATTGATGAACACCCTGTCCTTGAAAAACCCCAGTTCCAGGCCCATTTCCAGCTTCCGGTTCTCCTCCCATCCGAATAAGGGATTGAATATTCCCGAGGGCCTTAGGATGGCCACCCCATCATAATCCTCCCCATCAACGGTATAGGTGTCCAGGAACCGATAGTCCCCGATATTGTCACTGCCCGTGGTCCCGTAACTGGCCCTTAGTTTCCCAAAACTGAGTACTGAACCCTCACCGAACAAGGGCTCCTTGGAAAAGATCCAGGCCAGCCCTGCGGCATCAAAATTGCCGAACTGACGTCCGGGCCCAAAACGGGAGGAACCGTCCCTTCTACCGGTAAGGTTCAGGATATACCTATCCTTGAATTTCAGATTGGCCCTACCAAAGATGGCATTGTAACGATATTCGCTGTCCTGATCGTTCAGCACTTGGACCGTTTCAGCGGCATTGAGGTTATAGATCAAACGGTTGTTCGGAAAACCCCGCCCCCTGACCACCAACTGTTCGGTGGCCTGTTGTTGAAAGGTGGTTCCCATGAGCAGGTCCCATGAGAACTCTCCCAACCGTTTCTTCCATTGCAACTGGGGCTCCACGATCCAAGACTGTCTCAAAGAGGTATTGGTCGTGATGCTCGAATAACTTTGGGGCGTCAGGTTAAAACTCGGGTTCCGTGCCGTATGGGGCAATGTCCGATAAGAACTCAAGCGGTAATCGGTAAAGCCAAGACTGGTCTTTAGCACCAACCTATCCACAATCCTATAGGAAAGCATGGCATTGGCCATCAGGGTATTGGTCTTTACCGCATATTCCTCCTCCAAGGATGCCAAGGGGTTGTCCCATGTATTGTCCTCCCAATTGAGATTGCCTTCCGAATCGTACAAGGCCGGGGCATTGGGGGCCAAGGTATAGGCCTGAAGGGTAAAATCGGCCCTTGGCATCAGGTTGTCCTCGATGGTATACATGGTGGACAGATCTAGTTGAAAACGGTCGTCCTTGGAACGATGACCTATATTACTATGGAAGTTCGCTTTTTTATAGCGTGACTCGCCCGGGAACACCGTGGTCTCCCGATGATACGTCCCACTGAAAAGATATTGGGTCCGGGCACTGCCCCCTGACACGGACAACTGTGCATTGTTCCGATAGGCCGTCCCTCCGATCAGTTCCTTTTGCCAGTCCGTATAACGGTCATTGTCCCAAAGGTTGATATCCGGCCAAAAACCATCGAACACGGGATTCTCCAACAAGGCCCCGAACCCATCGTTGTTGACCCCCTCCCTACGCAGTTCGAGATACTGTGGGGTGCTCAACAGATCCAAGTAATTGGAGACCTGGCTCAAGGAAGTGCTCAAATGGGCATCGAAGTGGGTCTTACCGGCCCTGCCCTTCTTGGTCGTGATCAGCACAACGCCATTGGCACCACGGGACCCATAAATGGCCGTGGCATCCGCATCCTTCAACACCTCGATACTTTCGATATCGTTCGGATTGATAGCATTGAGCGGACTGATGTTCCCTGAAAAGATCTGGCCGGACACATCAAAGGAACCCAAGGATTGGGAACCGAAGGGCACCCCGTCTACAATGAACAAGGGGTCGGATTCCCCATTGATAAAATTGCGCCCACGGACCTCAACGGAGAACCCACCACCGGGCACCCCTGTATTTTGTACAATGTTCACTCCCGACAGATGTCCTTGCATGGCCGCCAAGGGGTTGCCTACGGGCTGCTTTTCCATCACCTCGGACTTGATTGTGGCAATGTTCCCCGTACGCTCCTGTTCGGAGACCGTATAGTACCCCGCATTGAGCACCACCTCGCCCAAAGCGGTCACATCCTCTTCCATCCGGACCTCTATATACTCCCTACCGGCCACATTGACCCTTTCAGATCTGTAGCCCAATATGGAAAAGACCAAAATATGGTCGGCTGCGGCCTCTATCGAAAAAGAGCCGTCCAAACCCGATATCGCACCATTGTCCTTGGACTCCACGACAATGTTGACCCCAGACAAAGGCTCCCCGCCCCTATCGGTCACTATGCCGGACACCTTGGTCTGGAAATCAGCAGGACCGAAATCCATACCCGCCTCCAGGCTTTCCACAAGCCATGGGGCCAATAAAAAATAAAACAATAGGAACAGGTTTAACCTGCCCCGATAAATAGATAATTTCTTCATAATTTTGAATTAGTTGATTAATTAATTTGTTTTTCAATCAAACCTCTGGACAAACACTACCCTGTCCGGAGGTTTTTTTATGGACACTGCCCACAAGTCACCACAAAGTCGTAACTTACCTAAGGGCCTAGGTTCGGATATAGGACACCCTGTCCAAGCAAAAACAGTACTTGGAAATAGGGTTCCAAAAAGGAAAAAGACTATGAAAATGTAGTAGGGCCAGATACCCCAAAAGTGTACTCGTCAGTTATGGGACAAAGGGATAACATGAATCCGGAAAAAAAAGAACAATCGGATATCCCATAACCATAGCCATAAAGATTAAATGGGATTCTTGGGCTTCTTACGGAACAGGATATCGAACACCGAGTGCGATGCCCCATAAACAGGACAAAAGCACGGTGTGAACCCTACATAAAAAAATTGCCAAATGTTTCCCATAAACCTAAATAAAGGTCAGCGACACATCGAAAAAGAAATACAGTAAGAAAAACCAAACGCTAAGAAACAAGTTGGGCGTGAAAACTCAACTTACCGACTTGAGGTACTGGTATACCTGTACACGAATAAGAGAGCTCACGCCCGGGTCGTGAGCCAATCTGCTTATCCTCTCGTGTACTAAAAATTACCAGTTTTCAAGTCGAGATTCAAAGCGATAGCTTCAAATATTGTCTATACGAAGAATCGCAAAATATGTAATTCTAGACGAATATAACAATATTTTTTAATCTGTACTATAGTACATAATTATTCTTTGAGAATTTGTTTCAATTTGATGAATGCACGAATCGCTGGATGAAATAGAACGTTATATAATATCTAGAGTTAGAGAAATTCGAGAAGCAAAAGATATTACGCAGGAAGAATTATCTCTAGCTATTGGAAAAAATATTGGTTTTATCTCACAGATAGAAGCACCTTCTAAAAAAGCCAAATACAATACAATTCACTTGAATTTAATTGCAATAGCATTGGAGTGTTCACCTAAAGATTTTTGGCCTGAATATCCTCTAATAGAAGAAAAATATAAAAATATTAAAGCCGCTCAATCTAAAAACAACTACTAATTAAATATTCAGTTTGCCTTTCTCATTTTTAAATTCCTTACAGAACTCTACATTCTCCATTACTAGAAAATTCTTACATTTAGCATCATCTCCCAAAAACTTTATTGAACAATAAGATGTCCATTCTTTGCATTGTGCGACGAAACTTGGTCATGACCAATCGAATACTTGGTAAATACGGAAGAAATTTAAGTAAAATACATAGGGATACCAGAAAAATTTAAAAAACGAATGAATATTGGGAATACTCGATTCATATAGAAATAACTTTCAGCGTAAAACTCAAGAGCTTGCCAAATTACAGCAAGATAAAGCTAGAGAGCAGAAAAAACTTGCAGATAAATCTGTTAAAATCAACAATGCCTCTCAAGCTATAAATAGGACAAAATCATCAAGTACTATTAATTCAAAGCTTCGTGAAATATCAAGATTAGAGAAAGAATCAGCCAGTTTAAGTAGTAAAGTCGCCGGATTTGAAACCAAAATCTCCAAAAAACAAAAAGAGTTAGCTGATATTAAAAAGAAAATTGATAATGGAGAATCTAAGGAGTTAAAGAAAAGAAAACAAGAATCCGAAAGACAGTTGCGAGACCAGCAAAAAAGGTTTCAAACAATAAATAGCAAACTAAATGAACACGGGAGATTACATGCGGAAACTCTAAATACATTATTCGAATTAAGAGAAATTCCAGAAAAAATTACGGTTTTATTCTTGGCATCTAACCCAATAGATCAAATACAATTAAGACTAGATGAAGAAGCACGTTCAATAACAGAAATGATTACAAAATCAAAACATCGTGACTCTATTCGATTTCAGACCTGTTGGGCTGTTCAACCCAAAGACGTCTTGCAGGCCATAAATGAATATAATCCATCCATAGTACATTTTAGCGGTCATGGTTCTGATAATGATGAAATTATTTTTCAAACAAACAATGGAACTGCTAAGGTTGTGAGCAAAGAAGCTATAGTTCAAACAATGATGGCTTCATCAGAAGAGATTAGGTTGGTGTTTTTCAATACCTGTTATTCTAGAAATCAAGCAGAAGCGGTTGTTGAGCATATAGAATGTGCAATAGGAATGAATACAAGCATTGGGGATGAAGCAGCACTAACATTTTCGTCTCAGTTTTATTCTGCCATTGGTTTTGGCCTCTCTGTAAAAAAAGCATTTGAACAAGCAAAAGCTTTACTAATGTTGGAAGGTATTTTAGAACAGGATACTCCTGAATTATTTATTAACGAAGGACTTGAAGCAGAAGATATCATAATAGTTAAACCAAAAATGAAATAAACACTTTAACAATCAAGTAGATGGCTCCGCCTTTCAATATCTGAGTACAATGCTCAAACAATGCTGTCTATCCATAAGCTATTCCTAGTACCAACCATTTCCATATATTTGAGAAGAATAAGATTTCCCCTACCAAAACAAACAACACTTCATGTCCGAAGAACAAAAAAAACTGCTCGAAACGCAATTATGGAACATTGCCAACGAGCTAAGAGGCAAAATGGATGCCGATGAATTCAGGGATTACATTCTAGGCTTTATTTTCTACAAATACCTTTCCGAAAAACAATACCTGTACGCCAATACGTTATTGGAAACCGAGGAAATCAAAGATTACCTTTTGGTTACCGATGCAGGCGACTTGGAAGCCATCAAGGAAGAATCCTTATTAAAATTGGGCTACTATTTAAAACCTGACGAACTCTTTAGTTCCATTGCCAAAAAAGGAAATGCCAATACTGAGAATGAAAGCAATTTTATCCTTGCTGATTTGGAAAGTATTCTTAACAGTATTGAGCAAAGTACCATGGGTACGGAAAGCGAGGACGATTTCAATAAACTTTTTGAAGACCTAGATCTCAACAGTACAAAATTAGGTAGAAGCACCGAAGCCAGAAACAGCCTTATCTCCAAGGTGCTGTTCCATTTGGACAAAATAGATTTTGCCTTGGAAGATGCGGATGCTGATGTTTTGGGCGATGCCTACGAATACCTGATTTCCCAATTTGCCAGTGGCGCCGGTAAAAAGGCGGGAGAGTTTTACACCCCTCAACAGGTTTCCAAGATACTTGCCAAAATAGTGACCACCGGCAAAAAACGACTTAAAAGCGTCTATGATCCCACCTGTGGCTCTGGCTCTTTGCTTTTACGTGTGAGTAGAGAAGTACCTGTAGATGATTTCTTTGGGCAGGAACTCAACCGAACCACCTACAATTTGGCGCGTATGAACATGATCTTGCACGATGTCCATTTTAGGCATTTTGACATTAGGCAGGAGGACACCCTGGAGCAGCCCCAACATTTAGACAAGAGATTTGAGGCGATTGTGGCCAACCCGCCATTTTCCGCCAAGTGGAAAGGAAAGAACAATCCCTTGAACGAAAACGATGAACGTTTTAGCCAATATGGGCGTTTGGCACCCACCAGCAAGGCCGATTTTGCTTTTGTACAGCACATGCTCTATCAATTAGCAGAAAACGGTACCATGGCTTGTGTATTGCCCCATGGGGTATTGTTTAGGGGAGTGCCGAAGGTATGATTAGGGAATACCTCATAAAAGAACTCAATTATTTGGATGCCGTTATAGGTTTGCCTGCCAATATATTTTACGGAACAGGCATACCCACGTGTATTTTGGTATTGAGCAAATGCAGGGAACATAGTGATGATGTTTTGTTTATTGATGCCTCACAGGGTTTTGAAAAGGATGGCAATAAAAACAAGTTGAACAATGAACATATTGATTTCATCATAGACACCTACCGTACCCGAAACACTAAGGAGAAATTTAGTTACGTAGCGAGTTTGGAGGAGGTTGCGGAAAACGATTATAACCTGAACATCCCCCGCTATGTAGACACCTTTGAGGAAGAGGAGCCTGTGGACTTGGACCAAGTGGCCACTGATTTACAGGACTTGGAAAAAGACATAGCGGAAACCGATGCGGTTATAGCTGATTTTTGTAAGCAACTCAATATTAAAACACCGTTTTGATGATGGAAGAACACAAACGTATACCGAAATTACGGTTTGCGGAGTTTTCAGGGGAATGGGAAAGAAAATATTTAGAAGATATAGGCGAAGTTGTTAATGGCCTAACCTATAGTCCTTCAGATATTGATGATAATGGCATTTTAGTCTTAAGATCGTCAAACATACAAAGCAGTAGATTGATTTTTGATGACAATGTTTATGTAAAAGTTACCGATTTTAATTCAGTTCGCGAGAATGATATTCTAATTTGTGTCAGAAACGGAAGCAGGCGTTTGATTGGAAAAAATGCATTGATTACTAGAGAAGCTGAAGGACTAGCTTTTGGAGCTTTCATGACCGTTTTTAGAAGTGAATTGAACTTGTTTAATTTTCAATTATTTGCGACTAAAAGATATTTTAAAACAATTCATCAAAATCTCGGAGCTACAATTAATTCAATAAACAACAACGAGTTACGAAAATTTGATTTTTATTACCCTAGTCGCCTTGAACAACAAAAAATAGCCTCTTTCCTTGCAACGGTTGATAAAAAAATTTCGCGATTACAACAAAAGAAAGCTCTGTTGAAAGACTACAAAAAAGGGGTGATGCAACAAATTTTCCCTTCGGCAGGCTCAGGGCAAGCTTCAAAATTGCGGTTTACTCGAGAAGATGGAACTACTTATCCTGATTGGGAGGAGAAAAAATTTAAAGAAATATATTCATTCTACTCAACCAATTCTTTTTCCAGAGATAAATTAAACTATGAAACAGGTGAAGTAAGAAACGTTCACTATGGGGACATCCACACCAAATTTTCAACCCTATTTGATATTAATGATGAATTAGTACCCTATATAAACAAGGAGGTAGACTTGAGTAAAATCAAGAAGGACTCCTATCTCAAGCTTGGTGATTTGTTGATTGCTGATGCCTCCGAAGATTATAATGATATAGGCAAAACGATTGAAGTCGTTAATCTCAATGACGAAAAAGTAATCTCTGGTTTACATACTTTTCATGCAAGACCAAATAAACATAAAATGGCTTTAGGGTTTTCTGGATACTTGCTTCAAAGCTGGATGATTAGGAAACAAGTGATGAAAATTGCACAGGGCACTAAAGTTTTAGGAATTTCGACTGGTAGACTAAGGGAAATAAAATTCTTTATTCCTTCATATGAAGAACAAACCCAAATCGCAGATTTTTTAAGTGCCATCGATAAAAAAATAGCTGTGGTACAAACTCAAATAGAACACACCCAACAGTTTAAAAAGGGGTTGTTGCAGCAACTATTTGTGTAGTACAAAATGTTAAAAAACGATAAATTGTGGTAAATTGTAGTAAAAATATGGTAGAAAATAGTAATTTTACACCAACAGTACACACCACGCTACACCATAAGAACAGCGTCCCAGGGTGTGTCTTTTGTTTTATATACCTTCCTTTTACATCCTTAATGCCGTGGTCATATGTATAACAAATCGGCATTTACCAAAGAACAACAGATTGCCCGTCTTAAAGAAAGAGGCTTGCGGTTTCCCAATGAGGCTTTGGCCATAAAGTACCTTTCGCACATAAGTTATTACCGATTGGGCGAATATTGGTACGTAATGCAGTCCGATAAGGAAGCGCACATTTTTAAGCCCAACAGTAATTTTGAAGATGTAGTGGCGCTCTATAATTTTGATGCCGAATTGCGCTTGTTGCTTTTTGATGTCATCGAAAAGATAGAAATCAGCTTGCGCACCAAGTTAATCTATCACCTTTCTTTGGAAATCGATCCGTGGTGGTTTCAAAACAGCGATTTGTTTGTGGATACCATGGCTCATGCCAAAACTTTGGCAGGTCTGGAGGAAGAAATTACCAGAAGCAAAGACCCCACCATAAAAAAACATTTCAAAAAACATAAGGATGACAAACGTTTTCCGCCATCATGGAAAACCTTGGAGCAAACCAGTTTTGGAACCTTGTCCAAGTTATACGGTAATCTAAAACATACCATCGAATCCAAGGATGTTATAGCTAAGGAATTGGGTGCGGTAAACCATACCTATTTACCCAGTTGGTTGCAATCCATAGCCCAAATACGCAATTTTTGTGCGCACCATTCCAGACTTTGGAACCGTAATCTGCCCGGAACGGTAAAACTATTGTCCAAACCGCCAAACCCTTGGATTGTTGACAAAGTCAATGTGCCCAAACAGCACGAGTTTATCCATCTGTATGTGCATATGTGTTTAATGAAGTACCTATTGAACATCATACAGCCCAACAACCAATTCACTGCACGATTGGAAGCGTTATTCCTTAAATACCCAAATGTTGACCCCAATGCATTGGGCATGAAAACGAATTGGCAAGAAGAACCCCTTTGGCACTAAGATATGACCACCCAACCCGAATACATATTAGAAGAAAACCTCGTAGAACAGTTACAGGACTTAGGCTATGCAAAAGTCAATATAAAAGATGAGACTGAGCTCATTGCCAACTTAAAAGGCCAGTTGGAAAAACATAACCAAACAAGTTTTTCTGAAGCTGAGTTCAGGCAAATACTCAACCAACTGTCCAAGGGCAATATTTATGAGAAGGCCAAAACCCTTCGTGACCGTATTACCTACACCAAAGATAATGGGGAAACGGGGTATGTGGAGTTGATCAACCAAGTGCATTGGTGCAAAAACCAATACCAAGTTACCCATCAGGTCACCATGGAAGGCTCGTATAAAAACCGTTATGATGTAACCATACTCATCAATGGTTTGCCCTTGGTACAAATAGAGCTAAAAAAACGTGGCTTGGAAATGAAAGAGGCATTTAACCAAATCAACCGATATGAGCGTCATTCATTCAGTTCGGGCAGTGGGTTGTTTCAATACGTGCAGCTCTTTGTCATCAGCAATGGGGTAAATACAAAGTATTTCGCAAACAATCCCGTTAAAGCACGTACCTTCAAGCAGACCTTTTTTTGGGCGGATAGGGAGAATCATATAATTACGCAATTAAGCGATTTTACCAATACATTTTTGGAGCCCTGCCATCTCTCCAAAATGATAACAAAATATATCGTACTGAACACGGCCAATATCTTAATGGTATTGCGCCCTTATCAGTATTTTGCGACGGAAGCCATCGTGGAGCGTGTAAAAAACAGCAACAAATTTGGTTACATATGGCATACCACGGGTTCGGGCAAAACACTGACATCATTTAAAGCAGCACAAATATTGACCAATTTGGAAGATGTGCACAAGGTGGTCTTTGTGGTAGATCGCAAGGATTTGGATTATCAAACTATTAAAGAGTTCAACAGCTTTAGCGAAGGTAGTATCGATGCCACGACCAACACAACTACTTTGGTAAAGCAACTATCCGAAGACACCAAATTGATTGTTACCACCATACAAAAGCTGAATACAGCCATCTCAAAGCCAAAACACATGGCAAAGGTGGATAAGTTGAAGAACGAGCGTATCGTATTTATTTTTGATGAATGCCACCGAAGCCAGTTTGGTGATACCCATAATGCCATCAAAACCTACTTTGGCAATGCACAAATGTTCGGTTTCACGGGTACTCCCATATTTGCCGATAATTCAGTAAAGAATAAATTGGGAAGACGAACCACTAAGGATTTGTTTGATGAGTGTTTGCATAAATACGTTATTACCGATGCCATACGGGATAGAAATGTATTGAAGTTTTCCATTGAGTACATGAACACCGTAAAGCTTAAGGAAGAGGTTGTTGACATGAAAGTGGAGGACATCAACACCGCTGAAGTTTTGGAAGCTCCCGAAAGATTGGAGAACAATGTGGGTTTTATAATCCAAAACCACAACCGCAAAACACACAACAAACGGTACACTGCGATTTTCTGTGTTCAGAATGTTAAGACCCTCATAAAGTACTACGAGCTGTTTCAGGCCAAAAAAGAAGCCGGGGAACACGATTTAAAAGTAGCCACGATCTTCTCCTACCAAGCCAACCAATTGGATGAAGATGCACAAGGCTTTATCCCCGATGAGGATTATGATGATTTTGACACCGAGGCTTCATCAAAGTATGATACAAAGCACACAAGGGATAAACTGGAGGAGTTTATAGCTGACTATAATGGGATGTTCAAAACCAATTATTCCACCAATGAATTCTATTCCTATTACAAGGATATTGGAAAACGTGTAAAAAATAGAAAGGTGGATATTTTATTGGTGGTCAATATGTTCTTGACCGGATTTGACAGTAAATTATTGAACACCATTTACGTGGACAAAAATTTAAAGTACCATGGTTTGATTCAAGCCTACTCACGGACCAACCGAATTTTGGACGAGGTCAAATCCCAGGGAAATGTTGTGGCCTTCAGAAATCTAAAAGAAGCTACCGATGAAGCGATAACCTTATTTTCAAATAAGGAAGCCATTGAAGAAATCATAGTACAACCCTATGAGGATTACATTGAAAAGTTTGATGAAGCCGTTGAGCGTGTAATGGGCATTGCACCAACCTTTGACAGTGTGAACGATTTGGTTTCCGAAGATGAGGAATTGGAATTTGTAAAGGCCTTTAGGGAGTTGATGCGTGTGAAAAATGTATTGAACACATTCACGGAATTCAGTTTTGAGGATTTGGGGATGGACGAGCAAACCTTTGAGAACTACAAGAGCAAGTACCTGGATTTATATGACACCATAAAATCAGAGACCCAAAAGGAGAAAGTATCCATTCTAAATGATATCGATTTTGAATTGGAGCTGATCAGAAGGGATGAAATAAACGTCACGTATATTTTAACCCTATTGGCCAAACTATATGATTCAGAGCCCAAAGATCAAGTAGAGCAACGAAAAGCGATTTCTGATATCTTGTCCTCGGAAACGCAATTGAGAAGCAAAAAGGATCTGATCGAAAAGTTTATCGAAGAAAACCTACCATTGATAACGGACTCAGACCTTGTTGCCAATGAATTTGAATCCTTTTGGACAACAGAGAAGAAAAAGGCCATACTGAAATTGGCCAAAGAGGAAAATTTAGACTACCAAAAGTTGATCGATTTGGTCAGTAACTACCTATTCACGGAAAAAGAGCCTTTGCGGGATGAGATTATTGCTGTAATGAACGTACGACCAAGCCTTAGGGATAGAGCCAGTTCATCTGACAGGATATTGGGTAAGGTCAAGGACTTTGTGGAAACGTTTATTGATGGGATGGGATAGGTGGTTCAGTATATGAAAGTCCTTTATCCTCAACTCTAGTAAAGATGTCTCCGGTCTTTTTCATACATTTACGATATAGTTGCCTCACCACGGTCAAGAATGGGCCAGCACCTCGCGGGTGATGGGGGCACAGACGTCTGATAAAGACAGCGTGGTGTGGCAATGAACCCGCTTATTCAAGCCTAATCGACATGGCTCATAAAAAAGTATCGTTTCCCTTGTCCCCCACAATTTGCCACAACATCCCAACACTCCTAAAATCTCCGGTTTTGTAATGGGCACCGGAGTGGCCCTAGATGGATTTAGGCCATTTCATAAACAGTCTGAAACAATTGTTTGTCCAATCGTTCCTGACATGAAAAACTTCGTTTAAGGCTTTCATGCAGCACGGTATTAAAAGCATTATAACCCAACCAAAGGTTTGGGGTTACTCCTAACTGGATGGCCTCATGGTTCAGGATTTCGATGACCTCACGGGCTCTTTTGGAGGGAGCATCGTTTTGATCACTGCATTCGTAACGAAAGAGTTTTGTCTTATCGAGCACCTCTTTCATAAATGCCTTGGTATCCAATAGCTCCACGGTCATCATCTGATGGAACTTATCGGAGATGCTATAGAACTCATTGTCCATGAACTTTTCAAAGAGCCCTTCGAGTTCGGGCATGATCAGGTTCACACTGTTCTTATGGTGTTTGATGGAAAAACCGATTTGTGTCTTGGCCACGTGCAGCCCATTGGAGCAAACCTTACGGTAGAAGCCAAAATGCCCCGATGTACGTTCGCTGCCATCATAGGAGTTGGTAAAGCGGAGCATGGGCAGGATGGCATCCTCACGATGCCCAACGGAAAACTGGGTACTATCGGTCAGGATAAAGTCCATACTGAAACTCCGGTCAGAGCGGTTGATGGTGCGACGGCGGTACTCCAGACCGGTCTTGATGACCCTCGTTTCGGCTTTCCTGAAAAATAGTTCATTTGGGATATGCCCATAACGTTTGGAAACCACGTTCACAATTTTTCCATGGCTCACAATGGCCTGTTCCATCCCTTTTCTAGTGGGCATTCCGGTCAATTCTTCCAAAGATCTTAGTTCTGCTGGTACAAAGACCTGGTCCTGTTGCAATCTGTTCAAATACATAATTTATGGATTTAAGGTTAAACAATATGTGCCGAACACTGCAAACGGAAGACAGGCTGTGCAGTGGCAAGGAAACGGAATATAAAGGGACGAAAGGAGCGGCTTTATGCCGTCCCTTGTCCGAAACAGGATGCGAGGTTTAATTTGCGACACCTATTGATGGAACCCTTATAAATGGGCAACCATTAGGGGCTGTTCGATTCCACAGAAGTTCGTAATATTGCCGACGTTTTGATCAACAGGAATGAAATTAAGACCAAATCTTAACCTACCCATGCAACCAATACCTTTTAAAATCGCAAAGGAAAGCAATCCATATTATGTAATCACAGGAGGCCCCGGCGTGGGCAAAACCTCTATATTAAATGAACTCAATCAAATGGGATTCACCGTCGTACCGGAAATAGCCAGCGAACTGATCAAGGAACAACAGGCCATTGATGGAGAAGCACTGCCCTGGAAGAACAAACGATTATACCGGGATTTTATGTTTGACCGCTTCGTTGAAAGTTTTGAAAGCGCTATGAACGATCATAAAAAAGAGGGACCCGTATTTTTTGATTGCGGCTTTTTGGATGCCCTGTGCTTTGCCAACCTTACAGGTATCCCGATCAAGAACAATATGAAGATCATGGCGGAGACTTGGCGGTACAACACCTCTGTTTTCATACTCCCTCCATGGAAAGAAATACATCATACGGATGAGCTACGGAAACAGGATTGGAACGAGGTGGTGTTCACTTATAATAAAATGATACAGACCTATCGAACCTACCAATACGATCTAGTGGAAGTTCCCAAGGTCTCCGTCAAGGAACGTGCCGATTTCATCCTGGACCATCTGAGGAATAATTAAGGTTTCCCGTGTACCCACGGTCAAAAAAAAAGACAATAGATTACAATTGATTTCTTCTGCCCAATGTACTGAAGATATGATGTTGGGTTGCCGTAAAGTAATCCCTGAAGACTTGATTCAATGGGTGGTCCATGGTACTTGCTCGTATGCCCAACGTTGGGAACACCCGTAAGATCTCATGGGTCAACGATCGAACGGAACACGATGCTTTTTGATGAATTTTTTCGACATAGGACCCTGGAATGTTCTTTGCTTCCACAACCATGGACTGTATACGTTGCCCATCGCCCATACATTCTTTAGCGGCATGCAATATCATATGCTGTAGGTCTTTCAAAATGCCCTTATCGGCAACGATGAGTTGGGCTTCTTCCAAAAAACGTTCTGCCATACCAATATAATTGACCCATAAGGTCAAATCGGCAAACACACTGAATGGAATTTTAAAAATGGGTTGGGGCAGGTAATATGTATCATATACAAAACTATATTTCCCATGCACCCATTGGGAATTGACTTCAAAGGAATCGGTGGCCGTGGCCTTTAGCCCCATGGTATTCCAATCCTGAACAATCTCCACTTGTTCCCTTTTCAAAAGAAAAGAACGTACCAGAGGCGTTCCGTCATCCATCAGTACATCAGCACCATCTTTCCGAATTTTTGCATTCAAGGTAAAATGGGTCAGGTAAGGAGCTCCTGTGGCATACTTCCATGTACCTTTTATTACGTAACCATCACCTACCTTGTCCGCGGTCCCAAACACTCCGCCACTTCCTCCAAAAATAGGTCTGTTATTTCCGGTGAACAATTCATCAGCCACGGTTTTTTCCAGGTTACCGACAAAGAAATTGGCTCCACTGCAAAGGGTCACCGTCCAGCCCAAACTACCATCCAATTGAGCCAAGGAGCGTAAGGTATCCAATCCATCGGTCAGGGACATTTCCAATCCACCATGGGATTCGGGCACCCACAGGTTCCAAAGATTTTCTTTGGCGATCCATTGCAACACCTCCTTGGGCAGGACCTCTTTTCCAAAACAAACTTTACCGACCTTATGCAAATGATTCATCCCTTTCCCTATCTATGATTCTTTTCCATTTGATATAACCCGAGATGGCCACTGTGAACAAGAATGCCGTCAATCCGGCATAGATGTACAGTTCCTTATAGATCAACAAGGGAACCGAAATCAGGTTGCTGATGTTCAGATAGACCCAGTTCTCGATCTTGCGTTTGGCCATCAACCACATACCGGCCCAGGCAAAGGCCACGACAACGGCATCCCAATAAGGCACATCGGAATCCGTATGTTGTCCCAACCAATACGCCATTAAGACAAAGCAACCCAATACAATACCTGTAGCCACAACATGTTCCCTTCTATTGGCGTAGGCGATGGGAGCCTCTTGCTGTTGTTTACCCATTTTCCAATAAAACCAGCCATAAATGCTCATGACCAGATAGTACAGGTTCAATAGGATATCGGCATACAACTGGGATTGGTACAGCACATAGATACTGATCAAAATGGCCACGATACCGAAAAGGTAATTGTACACATTGTTCTGACGGGCCATGAGTACCTGGACCACCCCAAAGGCGGTTCCGAGCCACTGCATTACGACAATTTGAGAAAATAATTCCATGTGTTGGGTCTCCTTTTTTTGATAAAATACACAGGGGACCCCAAGAGGAAGAAAGGCCAAAATGGCCTTGCCTTTATCCCTACGCCAGTATTACCTGGATCAGGTGCGAAGTGATTCACTTCCGGGTATGATCTCAGCCCTATAATAGGACACCCCATGTGATGTTCAAAGGTAGGGAATAGTTACAATTTAAAAAGCGATGGAAAGATAAATTCCACATGGGTTCTTTTATTTAAAAATTGAGCTGACCTCCCGATGCACCTTTAAATAATGCTGTTCCAAATCCTCTTCTGAAACTGCCATCGGCTCCGGTAACCCTTTGGAAATATCAGGCTTCGGAAACCGTACCTTTCGGTCCTTCCCATCCGCAAACACCACAAACTCCCCCTGGCGTAACCGAAAGAACACCTCTGCCCTTCGTTTGGACACCTCCTTCTCCCCTTCCGTGATCCGTCGCTCCAAGTTCAGTCCCGAACTCTTGCTCACACTCCGGGTGGGGATCTTTACCAGCTCAAAAAATCGTTCGTAATATCTTGCGGTGTCCGGATCATTGACCTTTCCAAAAAACTGATAGGATAAGTTCGAAAGTATCGCTTTACTCGCCTTTTCTCCGTACATCATATCGTTCTGGATCTTGTCCTGTAGGACATATACGCTCACGATATCATAACTTCTCAGTGTGGCCGGTATTCGGTGCATGTTCAATAATCGCAAAGTGGAAGCCTCCTCCAACAACATAAAGGAGGGCTTGCGGTTCCGCCTGCTCATCTGTTTGGAAATCGTATGGATGATCGTTGCGATCACTGGGGACAGAGAAGCATCCTTTTGGGGATTGTTCACCAGGGCAATAACAGATAGGTTTTTTTCATTGTTGATATCCAAGGGGATCTCATCCTTGGAAAGGACCATGAATATCTTCCGAGTACTGATCTTTTTAAATCCGTTGGCCAGGGTACTGAGCACCCCGGCCGTCTGACGGTCCGATCCCATCCCGCTGATAAAGGCATCGGCCATAGCGCGGGAGGTCACGTTCCCCCGTAAGAACTTGATCAGGCTCTTGGTGGCCAATTGTTGGTAAAGTGCCATCAAATGGGGCAGGGTACAATATTGGGGATAGTCCGTTTTCAATCGCCATATAAGTCCACTGACCAGGCCCTCTGCGGCATCCTTAAAGAAACGGGAGGTGCTGTTCTCATCCGAGTCGCGGTGTTCCATCAAATTCTCCAAAAGAACCCGAGACACTTCGTGCACACTTTCCTCATCGGGCAGGTATTTGGGCGCAATGGGATTGACACGGTGATAAATGGGGCCAAAGGATACAATCCGAAAAGGCACCTTTTTCTCCTTCCAAAGCGGATAGGCCATTTCCGTGATCTCAAAATCCTTGTAATCGTGGATGATCCCGGAAAACCGTTCCTTTCGGAAATGCTGCAACAATCCATAGATGACACTTTCGGTCTTTCCGCTGCCAGCGGAGGCCATTACGGAAATCCCCCTTCGGATATTGCCGAGGACCAGCCTCCTTCCCCGTACCTTCAATTTCACTTCAAAGACCTTGGAGGGTTGATTGGAATCCTTATGATGATCCACCAGACCAAAGATCACGGTATGCACAAAAAACAAGGGGAGCCAAAGGGACAGCGCCCCTTCCAAAAAAACATCCCAATATTGCAACCAAGCTGTGGCCATGGCCAGTACCACTATGAACACAGTTCCTATGATAAAGCCATGTTTGAGATACCGAACGGCCACTGCCGATATCCCTCCCCAGAGCAACAAACAAACAACGATCCCGGTCCAACCCAACTGTTCCATCATTCCATATTTTTAAATTCCGATCGACCCAGATTCCATGGCCTTTCCGATACCTTTTTTCAGCTTCATCATGGCTTTGTAGGCCAATTGTGCCTGGTTGGCAGGGATGCTCGGCACCTTGACCCCGGCCCTGAACAAGAGTTGTTTGGCAGCTTGTTTTTCGTTGGCGGGCAATCCCAACAGTGTTGCAAAGAATAGCTTGGGATACTTGTCCAACAGATTTCGGGCATGATAGGTCTCCACAAAGTTCCTGCGGTAGCCGAACTGCCCATCAAAGGCCTTTTCCGCGGCCCTGTAGAATTTGTCCCGATCAAAGCCCTGCTTTACCTTTTCCCCATTAAGGGTGGTTTCCGAAGTGCGGAACTTGGAGCCGGGGGACAGACTATGAGAGTTGGTCACGTCCTTCCGACTGACGATGATATGGATATGGCTCTGGTGCCCTTCTTTGGCCATCCCGGGAACGATACGTTTACCGTTGAGCCTATGGGGTGCTTCCCTTTCCAAGGTCTTGATCCTTTCCTTCAGCTTACTGATATCACCTACCGCCCTACCTTGTTTTAGGGCCCTGACCTGATGTTGGAGTTCCAATATCCTTGTGGCATGGGCCTGATTTTCCCTGACCGCTTTATCCTTTTCGGAATACGTCCGTTCCCATTCCAGTTTCGCAAAGTACAATACGTCCTTGACCGTTATTTCCTTATCCCTATAAAAGGAAGCTGCATAGGTCTTCATGATTTCCCTAGTGTATTGTTTCAGTTTTTCGGGGTCGTTCCCGATATGTTTCAATTCCGATTGGGAGGGACTGACCATGATGGAATAAAACTTCGGGTCTTTTTTGGAGAGCTTGGCGGTATTGGCATCGATCTCGGCAATGACCCTATCGGCCCCTATATTGTTCTCGGTCTGATTGAAAAACAGCTCTTGGTCTTCCGGGGACCTCCCTTCGTTCTCCTTTTCCAGATAGCCCACAAAATCCCGGGCACTGCCCTGGTAATTTTTCCCTAATTGTTGACGTGTGATGGCAATGTACATGTTATGGGTTTTTGATTTTTTGTTGGTAGCGCTCAATGAGCTCAGGGTCCAGGTCCAACTTGAGGTAATCCTTCCCCAATCGGTTCTTCACTGGAACAACGTGGTCTAGGACATGCTTAAAGTCCCGTTTCAATGCCTCCATTTCCTCCTTGAGGTGTTCATGCACGATTTTGGGAACCTGGATCTCCGTATCCAACAGTTCGGGATTGGACGGTGTTTGCTTTTCGGTCAATTGTTGCTCAAAAAAATCGAAGTCCCCTTCCCATCCGTCCTCTTCCTCGGGTTCCAGTTCCTGCTGAAAAAGGGCTTGGATCATACTGACCGTCGGTAGGGTCTGTTCCTTTTCGATGCTCCGCATAATGGCCACCATGGCATTGAACCTTTTTTTGATCAAATATTTGAGGCCGGCGATGGTCTCGTTCATCCGTTCATCAGGGGAAATGCCATTATGGTCAAAGAACTCCACCATGGCCAACAAGGTCATGGAATGGGACTTTCCCTGTCGCTTGGAAAAGCCCTTGAACTTTTGGAGCACCGATTTCTTGATGCACACCGTGCGAAACGCTTCCTTTTCGTATCCCTTATCCATTTTTAGCTTAAAAATTCCTTGGTTTTATTGGTCCCAGCGCAGTTTTACGCTAAAAATGCCCAGGGACCTATTTCTGTATATTGCCCAAAACCCCATAAACAGTGGGCTTACGGAGTAACCATGATCGGTAGCGCTGCGCCAGCACGCTATCCTCTTGCTCTTCCTTTTTGTGCAGCGGCCCAAAAACGAATCGCACAACAGGGACAAAAAACCCAGTTGCATTGTATCTAAAAGTCAAATCGAATGGTACGGACTTCAGGAAAGTCAAATCGAATCGCCGTACATTGTGATTGTTGCATAACAACAGGCTAAATATAGGAAGATTAAGCCGTTGGGCATAGAAAAACCCAATCATAATGATCGGGTCGCTTTGTTGCCTTTTGCCCCCTCCAAAGGGGCCAAATTGCCATCCATTGTCCAAGGGTCACATGAGCCCATTGTCCGCAAAACTGTAATAACGTCCATCGGGTGCCAGGATGATATGGTCCAAAACGGTGATATCGAAAAGCTGGGCCGCCTGTTGGATTTTTTTGGTCAATTGTCTGTCCTGCTCGCTGGCCTTCAATTGCCCGGAGGGGTGGTTATGTGCCAAGATAATGCCCACGGAAAGTGTTTTGTGGATAATGGCAAAAAGAATGCGCATGTCCACCAGGGTTCCCGTGATCCCACCATGTGACAACGGATAGATGCCCTTGACCTTGTTGGAGCGATTGAGCAGAAGGATCATGAAGGTCTCGTGCAATCCTATGGTATCGGCATCCCAGTTGTTGAACAACAGGGCCCCCACATCCTTGGAATTGGTGATCGACAGTGATTTCAGGATACTGAGCTTCTCCCGGTAACTGATCTGTATCTCGTTGACTGAATGTTCCATCGTTTTCCTGTTAAGATTGAAAAAGGAAGGGATGCCCAAGTCTGTTCCCTGGGCACCCCATTACTTCTAATCTTCATTGGTGGTTCCTCCCAACAATAAGATCTCGTTTAGGACCACTTCGGTCACATAGCGCTTGTTCCCTTCCTTGTCCTCATAGGAACGGGAGGTCAATTTTCCCTCGATGGCGATCTCCTTGCCCTTGGTCACAAAACCCTCGATGATATCGGCCAGCTTGCCCCAGCCGATCAGGGTGTGCCATTCGGTATTGGTGATACGTTCCCCTTGATTGTTCTTGTAATGTTCGTTGGTGGCCAGGGTCAGGCGCGCCACTCGTTTCCCACTCTCTAAGTTAGTGATTACAGGATCTTGTCCCACGTTTCCGATAAGTTGCACTTTGTTTCTCAATGTACTCATGATAAAAAGCTTTTAGTGCCTACCTCCCATTATTGTATAGGTTAGCAGGCGGGTTAATAAAATCCCCATTTTATTTGGTCTTTGTTTCCCAAATTTTAAGGGGCGTTTGTTTGCTTCTTACGTGCGCAGCACCATAAAAGAAGGGGGTTCTGTCAAGGCTTTTGAAAGGAAATCGGGAGGCTCCGTGACGTAGCAAAACCTCATGTCATGACAATGACAGGATTGGTTTTGAAGGAAAGGGAAACCCTATTTGCGAACAAAACAGGGCATGGCCTTGACAGGTTCGATAAGGGCCCATGGGAATTCCTTCAGACCCAATGGACCAGGGAGCGTACGGAAAGTGAAGCGAGTGCAGGCCTTGGTGTCCTTATTGGAAGTCCCAGGGCACTGTCCTGTTTTTCGATGCACCGAAAAACAACAAGGGCTTCTTTTATTATGGATCCCTTAAAATTTGTTGGCCAACTGAGCATGCGCAGTGGACCAAAGCAAAGACCGAAGAAGTCTTTGCAAGGGACAGTGTCCAAGAGCATCCGAAGTGCGGCAAACATCAAAATGGAGATCACAAGTCAAGTAGGATGGAAATAATTCCATTGCGAAGTATATACACTAAAGTATATAGGGGGCTATTTCGTTCACTCAATGATTTCCCGGAGATAGTCCACATAGGCATCCAGCTTTATGTGGAAGTCCTCTACTCCATAGGTGGCCTTGCAGAGTATATCCATTTCCTTTTGGGCATACGCCTTCATGGAAACACCATTGCTATGTTCCATATAATTGGAGAGCAACAATTGATTAAAATCGCTGGAAGCCTGGATTTGATGTACCAGCTTATAAGGTTTTACTATCGCAAGGCTGAAATGTATGGACATATTATTGGATAAAATATATGTTATGGCGCCATTAAAATTTCAAATCCCCAAAATCGGTATCGGTCACATATTTGTCCATTTTCTTGCCATGGACGAACACGCCCATATTTAATATGTTTTCCCTGATAGGACAAAGTTCCAGTTCCACAAAGAACCTATCAATGGCGTATAATTGAAAATAACAGTCTATGGATTTAAATTGGGTCAGGTAAATGCCCTCATCCCATAGTGTATCCCATTGTTCCTCATGGGACATGGTGAGAAATTCATAAATACCCATCAGTACTCAACTTTTACATCATCATATTCGAAATAATCCGTTGCTTCCGGTTGGTTACCGATGGCATTTTTGCCGCGAAGTTTCGCCACCGTATATGCCTTAAGCTCAGCTTCCGGGTAAGGCTGTAAAAGCTCCTCCAGTCTTTTTTGGTCCAGTTCGTCCCGATAGGGCTCCAACCAGGCATCCTCCAGTTCATCCGGCAATATCACGGGCATCCTGGGCCCCTTTAATTTGGGATTGTTATGGATTTCCGCCATCATGGGATTCCCCTCGGTGGTCACGATGGAAAAGGTATTGAGCATCTCTCCTGTCTCGGGGTCTGTCCATTCGTTCCAAAGGCCCGCAAGGGAAATCGGATGTCCATCCTTTCTGGAAATGTAATAGGGAACCGTTTCCTTGCCGTGATGGTGGTGTTCATAGAAGCCGTCGATACATATTATGCAACGTTTGTCCTTGGCTGAACTTTTATATGAACTTTTTGAGAACATGGTCTCTCCCCTGGCATTCAAAGTCTTGTTCCAGATATCCTTTTTGTCCTTGGCCCAAAAGGGTACCAGTCCCCATTGGGAGACCACGGGATAATTGGGGCTTTCGCTGGTATAAATGAACATTTTGGGATGTTGGAACCCAGTTACGTGAAACAGGGGAAGATCGGTTTCCCTGACCAATTTCTCCTTGATCTCCCGTATGGCATGCTCATCCGCATCGCGCATGGCCCTTTTGAGCTGGGATTCCAACTGGGCATTGACATCGTAGCACATAATCGAGGTTATATAGATTACTGGATTTAAGATACTTAATCCTGCGCTTTCGGGCAAGTTGCAATTCAAAAGATCATACAACACCATAAAGACAATACCAACACAATTTATATTTTGTACATTGGAATAAGATGGGCGAGTAATCCCAAAAACCGTTGACTTTGAAAACTGAGCACAGAGCATTGTTCGAATATATCCACAAAAGGACCCCAATAAAGGAAAGCGATTTTTCCAACTATTGTGATCATTTTCGAATCAAAACCCTCAAGCGGAACGAATTCATCCTAAGGCAAGGAGCGCATTGTGATTTTCTGGCCTTTGTGAACAAAGGGTGTCTGCGCCTGTTCCAATACAATGAAGAGGGCAAGGTGTTGACCCGTTATTTTGCCTTTGAAAACAAATTCGGTACTTCCTTGAGCAGCTTTATCAATCAAACGGTATCCGACGAATACATTCAGGCCATTGAGCCTACCGAATTGCTCATGATAACCAGAAAAGACTTTTATGAGCTTGTGGAAAACGTTCCCGAAATCAATGTCATCTATCGTGACATTTTGGAAATGGCCTATACCACGACTGTAAAGCGCATCTACAACTTCCAAGGGGTTCCGGCATTGGAGCGGTTAAAATGGGTGATGGAATACCAGCCCATGATACTCACACGCCTACCGAGTAAAATGGTGGCATCTTTTCTCGGGGTCACCCCTTACACCCTCAGTCGATTGAAATCGGAACTGTAAGCCTTCAATTGTTGCCATAGGGCAACTTTTACACCAGTGGACATGACTAGGTTTGAACGCACTTAAAAAACAAACGTTCATGAAAACCTATGTTATAAAGCCCTTAGGGTATCTACTGCTACTTTTGATGTTCCTATATTTCAATCCCGTGACCGCCCAAAATCAGCGAGACCCCAAAATTCCCGTTGAATTCTTTGCTGGACATGAAAATGTTTATTTTCAATTGGTCATGAAAAAATCCATACATCCGGAGGGCAAGTTCAATTTTTTCGGCCTTGCCGCCTATACAGCGGACTATGAAAACGACCCCATGGAGAACAGGCTGATCACCATCACCCAATTGAGCTATGATATCGGAAAAGGGTTCGGGTTCATGGCCGGCGGGGACATGAACTCCTTCTCGGGCTTTGCACCCGTTATGGGGCCACAGCACACCTTTGCCAACAAGGAGTGGTTGGCCGTGACCGTGACCTCCTTCTTTATGAACGAGCCCAAGGACTTTAAAATCTTTGGACTGTACGAATACAAGCCTGCACTGTCACCTCATTGGAAACTCTACAACCGGTTACAATTCATTTACAACCACAGTCTCAAATACGGCGACCATAACAAGAGCTATATCTATTTGAGGGCAGGGGTCCAAAAGGATGCGACCATATTTGGACTGGCGGCCAACATGAACTGGTCGGGACCCCAGAAAAATTTCGCGCACAACATCGGTGGGTTTATTAGATATGAGTTCGATTAGGTCAAAGGATTTCATTTATGAACAGGGAAGTTCTTTCAAGTACCCTATCAGGCACATCCTTATGCGGTGTATGGCCTATCCCCTGTACTAAAAATGAAACGGCTGGACCTTGCACTTGATCCAAAATGCTATCCACCTGTTCTAGGGATCCATACTCATCTTCCATTCCCTGGATCACAAAAACCGGGCAAAAAATCCGTGGCAAATACGCTTCTATGTTCCAATCCGTGAAACCATCCCTTGTCCAAGTAGCCGCCCATGCCCAGAACATGGCCTCTGTTTTATCCCCATGGTATTTGGCCAATCGGTCCTTAAGGTTGGAGGTTTCATATAGTTTGATGGCATGCTGGATACCATGTAGCGTGATGTCCTCGACAAAGACATGTGCTCCCTCGGTGATAATGCCCTGAACCCTATCTGGATATTTTGCGGCCATCAACAAGGCTATGGACCCTCCATCACTGTGCCCAAAGAGCAGGGCCTTTGGAATTTCCCAATAATCCATAAGTTCCTTCAAGGTATCCGCTTCCCTTTCCATATAGCTCTTGGCGCGGTATGGAGATGAAAATGGACAAGACCTTCCATAGCCCTGTCGGTCATAGATCAAGACGTTGCATTGGGTCAATGTTCCCAATTGTTCTGGAAAATCCCTCCACAAGTGGATACAGCCGAAGGAATCGTGCAAGAATATAAGGGTAGGTGCATCGGGGAAATCCCCTATTTTCCTGAAGGCAATTCCGCTTTTGGTAAATTGGACACCGTTAGGATGATCTTGATTTTCTTTAGGCATCAATAAATCTATTCAGTTTTAAAAATTAGCCTTGAAAAAGCCATGGTTTGTTCGTTACCATGGACTTTCTTTTACAAGACAGCCTGATGGTCCTTATATGTCATCCACTTTAACGCCCTCTTTTTGGGGCTCCCGGTAGTCCCTTTTGACGACTTTGAGGTTTTTGAAATATCCAATGGTTCCTATGTCAACATAAAGGCCGACACCTCCTATGGAATGTTCTCCCAACAGTTTGTCCACGACAAAGGTGGAGTATTTGGCATCGTTGATGAACATTTCAGCAAAATCACCATTGACCTCGATACGCATATTGATCCATTCCTTGAGTGCCACGGGGGCGGACCCTTCATATTTGCCAGGATCGGATTTTCTCAACATATCGAATTTGGCATTCGGATAAGAAATATATTGAACCGCATGGTTTCGATATTGTTGGTTGTTGACCCTTCCCACCTTGGGACGCACATAGATACCCTCAAAGGCGGAATCATCAGGTTGAATTCGAAAATATACCCCGATAAACCCTGCAATACCGGGGTAAGGCGCAGGATCTTGGAGCTGGCTGTACATGTCCACTTCGATGGTCCCATGTTCAAAATCCTCCAACCCGACCAAACGGGCATAATGTGGTTCATCCACCGTTGCCTCAATATTGTTGACATCAAAGGGAATGGCTTCGAGGTCCCTTTCGATCTTCAACACTTTTTTGCCCTGAAACTTGATGATAGATCCAGTGACATTGTGCAGTTCAAAAGTTTGTTTTTTCAACTTAAATTCCTTGTATTGTGCCGATATGGCCAGCGTGCCACCTAGGAACAGCAATGTGAGCAAATATGGTCTCATAGTTATCATTTTAAAATCATTTACTTCTTTTCTTTACTTCCAATAGACAGTTCAGCCTATCGTTCCATCTACTTTTGGGACTTCAAAAAAGGTTCAACACTGGCCCAAACAGCTTCAAAATTTTCCATAAACACGACATGGCCCGTATTGGGAACAATGCCCAATTGACTGTCGGGAATCATTTGGTATGCGGCGATGACCGTCGCCAAAGGTGCATTTCTATCCAACTCTCCAGCTAATACCAGAACCGGACATTGAATACTGTTGAACAATTCCTTGCTGGCCACCATGGTATTGTAAAAATGGGTCATCTGTCTCCAGAATTCCTCCAGCTTTTCAGGTTCCGGCATCAGGGCCAATCGGGCTTCCCAAAAGTCACTGTTCAAATCAAAACCTTGTGCCGTAAAGGCCGGGACCTCACGTAATCCGGGGATTTGTTCCCCAGCTCCTATGGCCACCAGTTTTTTGACCCTATCGGGGTACATACTGGCCACTTTATAAGCGGTATAGGCCCCATCACTGAATCCCAAAATAGTTATACTGTCCTTGGTCACCGCATCGATAACGGCCAACACATCGTTGGCCTTCAGTTCGTAGGTGATCTTTTCCGTTCCGATCTCCGACCTTCCATGGCCCCTTGTGGCCATGGCAATGACCATATGATCGATTTGGAGCTTTTCGATGAATCCGGACATCTCCCCTATGGAACCCATGATTCCTCCGTGCAGCAATATAATGGGCTCACCTTTTCCGTAGACTTCGTAGTACATCTTCGCATCCCCTGCATCGACATATTTACCTGCCTTTGGGTTGTTACCATAAGGAATCCCATTGGTGTTCCCTGATTGTCCTTGAACCGTTATAGAGGCCAGGAACAGCAGCAATGCCACGGTTTTCAAAATCATTTGTTTCATATCAATTGTATTTTAATTTTGGGCAAAACAAGGGCCCTCCCAAGAATAATTCGGGTTGTTGGATATCAGGATGGAAAGCCGAAACCTTTATCCAATCCGCGTATCAAAAGCCCAACACGGCTCTCCCCTAAGTTCCTAAAAAAGTTTTTCGTTCGGTGGTTTCACACCGGCCAAGCGGATATAAATGGTCGTCTGTCCACGATGGTGGGTCTGGTGCTCGAAAAGTTTGGCCAATGCCTGTCCCTTGGTCATCTCAAAACGACCGAACAATGTCACAGGCTCAGCCAATGCTTCATCGCTCAAGCCCTTGATACCAGCGATGACAAAATCATAACCGGCTGTCACCAATTTGGTGACATTTTCCTTGGAAGTATCCGTACTTTTTTCGGATTCCCCCATCCCAACCGGACTTTCCATACCGGTGGCCGCAGCCGTAAACCCATAGTTGGCATCGGTCAAGTGCAACATCTGCTGTGCAAAAGAGCGAATTTCAGGGGTGGGTTTCAAATCGAATTTGTCCGCGGGCATAGTCTCCAGATATTCCAAGGTATAGGCCTTGGCCCGTTCCCAATCCGCTACCAGATCAGAGACCTTTTGGGCTTTTACTGAGTTCATGGCCATTATGATAAGTGTTAGTGGTAAAAGTGTTTTGATGGTTTTCATAGATTCATATTTGTTCCGGTATGCACCGGAGGTTACTTATTTGGATTGATTGTACATGTATTTGTCGATTTTCCATGTACCGTTTATCTTGTTTAACACGAAAAGTTCCCTGAACGCTTCTGTGACCTGCTCGTCATTGGCCTTGATCACCAAGGTTCCTTTTGAACTGGACTGCACCATGGCCAGATCTTCGTTGACCATCACGTCGGCTATCGTAACTTTAAGGTCAAATCCAAAATTATCAAAGACATATTGGTAATTACCTGTCAGACCTTCGGCTCCAATTGCCGTTGGGGCTCCCGTTGGCAAAACGGCTCCTTCATTGGTGAAAACCGACACGATTCGTTGGACATTGCCCTCGTTCAAGGCCTTGAAATATTCCAGGACCGTATGTTGAACGGCTTCTTCATCCTTGGTTTGTGCATGACCGATAAACCCGGTCAAGACCATAACAACCAATAAGATACGATTAAAAGCTGATTTCTTCATCTTGCATTTGTTTATCATTTACAATGCAAAATTGGGGCTCTCGGATGGGATTGACCCATAAACTAGTTTAAGAAATCAAGGCATTGGGAAAAAACTGCTATTTGGACGCCAACTCTTTTCTGATCATGCTCAAAAATTCAGGGGTTATGCCCAGATAGGACGCAATCTGCGTATTGGGAAGCCGGGATCCCAGACTTGGATATTTGGATAAAAAATACAGGTAACGCTCCTGTGCCGTGGAACTGATGCTCTGGAACACCCTATTCTGCAGTTCCACGTACTTTTCCTCCGTAATGACCTTAAAGATGCGGTCGAGCTTTGGAATATTGTTGTACAAATGGTAAAGGTCCTGTTGCTCGATCTGTATGACCTCGGTGAGTTCAATGGCCTGGATGTTGGATTCACCGGGTTGTGTGGCATGAAAACTACTGATATCCGACAACCACTCGTTTTCCGAAGCGAACAGGATGTTATGGTCCTTTCCATTTCGGTCAATACCGTACATACGGAGCACACCTTTTACCACAAAGGTATAATGGCGACAGATTTCGCCTGTCCGCAACAAATGCTCCCTTCGTTTTACCTTGCGATAGGATATACGCTCCCTGATCAACTGCTTTTCGTCTTCTTCAAAAGGCAGATAAGTTTCAAAATGTGCAATCAGCGAAGCTATTTGAAAGGCCGTGTCGATGTATACAAAAGTTGGATTACAAACAAAAATAGGGAGTTAGGTGCACAAAATCATCACCCTATCCTATCTCTAAACTTTTATGGTTCATCGCAGACTTTTCCAGGTTCATCGCATTCTCCAATATATCAGTCATTTACGCCTTAAGTTTGTGGTGTTAAAAGAAATATTTATTCATCATTTAAAAAATAAAACAGTATGAAAACATTACTAACAAACATTGCTGTAATAGCGCTCACATTTATTGGAACTTCAGCATTCGCCAAAGGTCCAGTAATCGATTTAAGCGTAGGAAACGATCCCATGACTTTGTTGTTTGAAACTTCTGAGAATCCAGAAAACACCCAAATCAGCCTAATGGATTCTAAAGAAGAAATCATCCATCTTGATAAGATCGGGGAAGGTAACCACCAAAAAAAATACAACCTAAAAAACCTTCAGCGCGGCACTTACTATTTCAAAGTAAACAACCGAGATTCAGAGGTGACCTATTCCATTATATTGGATGAAAAAGGGATAAACAAAATCTCAAAGAAAACCAACACAGATTTACCTGTATTGAGGATATCCGACAACAAGGTATACTTCAATCTATTTAATGAAGACCAAGGTTTGGTAAAAGTAAAGATTAGAAATGGCAATAATGAAGAAATAGATAGTCAGGTATTCAATGGGGAATTGGCTTTGGGAAAGGTATATAATTTTCAGGGTGCATATACTGGAGATTATACCGTGATTGTCGAAGATGGCAAGCACGAATACCGTAAAACCATATCCGTCCAATAATTCTTCATCCTGTTGAAATGCTTGAACAAAACGGCCTTTGAAACCAATTAAAGGTCGTTTTTTTTATTTCAAATTTCACATTGAAACAGTCTTGCCCAGTTTAACTATATTGGTAGTGCATAAGATCGACCCCTATGAAGTTTCCATTCAAATCCTTTAAAACATATCAGACCATAATCATCCACCTACTGATTTGGGCCTTTGTTTTTTCATTGCCCTATATATTTTCACTTCAATGGGAAGATGGCCGAATGCCCGCAGCATATGCCCGTAGGATATTTATTTTAAATGTAGTGATGAACTTCTTTTGGGCAGGGACCTTCTACTTGAACACCTATATTTTCATTCCCGGTATTCTTTTTCGAAAAAACATATTGAGCTATGTTGTGGTGAACATCGCGCTCCTTATCGTAATCCTCCTGATCAACCGATTGATTTTTGTTTGGCTGCAATTTGACCATCCCTATTCCCTAAGTACGGCCCTTTTACACAATGCAGTACCCTTTACATTTTTTGTTTTGATTGCGATTGCATTTAAATCGGTCAGTGACCGTTTGGAACTGGAACAAAAGGCCAAGGAACGTGAAAGTGAAAATTTAAAGACCGAACTTGCTTTTTTAAGATCCCAGATCAGCCCACACTTTTTGCTCAATGTCCTCAATAGTATGGTAGCCTTAATTCGTTTAAAAAGTGATAAGTTGGAACCCACAGTTTTGAGGTTGTCCTCCATATTGCAGTACATGTTATATGACACCAACGATGAAAAAGTTTTATTACGCAGTGAGGTCGATTATCTGAACAGTTATATTGAACTACAAAAAATGCGGTTCGGAGACCGATTGGAATTGCATGTGGATTTGGCATTGCTGGAAGATTGGCATGTTATTGAACCTATGTTGTTGATTCCCTTTGTTGAAAATGCTTTTAAACATGGGACAGGAATGTTGGAAAAACCCATCATAGACATCAAATTACAGGTCAAGGACAACCACCTCACCTTTGTGATAAAAAATAAATTTGTACCCGATGACACAGCCAAAGACCATGCACGGGGCATTGGTCTTGCCAATGTGGAAAGAAGGTTGGACTTGCTTTACGGCAAAAACAAGAACCTCCGTATAACCAATGAAAATGGATGGTATTCCGTTTTCCTTGACCTAAATTTGGAACCATGATCAATTGTATTGCCATAGATGATGAACCCTTGGCCCTTGCCCTATTGCGTGATAATATTGAGAGGGTTTCCTTTTTACATTTGGTGGCCATCTGTAACAATGCATTTGAAGCCATTGAAGTACTGCAAAGGGAAAAAATAGACCTTATTTTCATTGATATCCAAATGCCTGGCCTTACCGGGTTACAATTTATTTCCAGCTTGGAAAACAAACCATTGGTCATCTTTGTTACCGCTTATAAGGAGTATGCCGTGGAAAGCTACGACCTTGATGTTGTTGACTACCTTGTAAAACCGGTGGCACTTGATAGGTTTATTAGGGCATGTCACCGTGCACAGGAGCTTCACAAATCCAAGGCTGGCAATGAAAGTAGTCGTCCAAAACCAACAAAGGATTATTTCTTTGTTCAAGCGGATTACAGCCAAATCAAAGTTAAGTTTACGGATATCATATGGATGAAGGGGTATGGGGATTATATCAAATTCCACTTAAAAAGCGCCGAACACCCATTGGTGGTGCGCACCAGTTTTAAGGAACTGGAACAAGATTTACCCCAAAATATGTTTCTACGCATCCACAAATCGTATGCTGTATCTGTTGAAGCCATTACTGCCATTCGAAAAAACAGCATTTTTTTAGGGGACAAGGAACTAGCTATCGGAGAAACTTATCGTGAACGTGTGGCTCAATTATTCGACCTGTAAGGTGTGTGTTCTATAATCTCACTTTTTATCGCCAACAATAGATTTAAATTTCCTAGGTCTTGAACACCCTTTAAATGTTTATTTCATTTAACCACTTTGGTTTGAGCATTCACATCGTTAAAGCCTAAAATATGTTCAATGTAGTATTGATAGGTTCAAAGATGGATTCAATACCAAAAATAAGGGGTTAAGTTCATCTAAACTAAACGCCACTGCCTTCCTCTAAATTAAAAGACAGGATCAAGATTTAAGTTTTAAATATATTTATGTAACTGGTTACAATATTATGGTATACATTTGCGTAACCAGTTACAATTATATGGAGGATTATTTGACACAAATCGGACTTGCTGGACTGAACAGTAGGCTCAAACGCCTGAGCGATGAACTGTTGTACAGTACCAGGGACTATTATAAAGAGGTTGGACTTGACATTGAGCCCAATTGGCATTTGATTTTTTTGCTCTTGGAGAAACACTCCCAATTGACCATCACGGAAATTTCAAATGAACTCAGGATGTCGCACCCTGCTTGTATCAAGATTATCAAGAGAATGAAGAAGAAAGGGTATGTATCCACTAAAACGGATTCACGGGATTCTCGAAGACAGCTCTTGGAACTCACCGAAAAATCCTTTAAAGAGTTGCCCTCCTTTCGCAGACATTGGAAGGCCGGTATGAAGACTACTGAGGATATTATTGCCAATAGTCCCCACCTTATAGATGAATTGACCGAGCTCGAAAAACTGGTTTCAGAGAAAAATTATAAGGAACGAACTTTAGATCATTTGAATAAACCATGAATTGGATGACCGAACTATTGGGGTATTTGGCGATAGCCGCGGGCTTCTTTGCCATCACCAAAAAAGAGATGGGCGCCTTTAGGCTTTGGCACCTTATCTCGAGTTTTATCTATATCTTATATGGAATGCTTTTACAATCTGCACCCTTGGTCATTTCTGGAGCCATATTTTGCGTCATTCACATATACCATCTAAGAAAACAAAAGAAGAACTTGAACAACAATACACCCATTTTATGATTAAGGTATTTATAGCAGGAGGGTACCGGTTGGGCCGGATCCGCATTGGCAAAGGGCATATACGATAATCCCCAAATGGAACTGGTCGGGGCCCTGTCCCGAAAACACAAAGGGCAAAATTTAGTGGAGATACTAGGATTGGGTGAAGGAGATGTCCCAATCTATGATACTATGGATTTGGCATTGTCCGAAGTTGATTTTGATGTACTGGTGGAATATACCAAGCCCCATGTGGCAAAGAACACTATCTTTTCAACTCTTGAAAAAGGAAAAAAAGTTGTTATTGGAACCTCTGGGCTAACGGATTCAGATTATGCCGAGATCGAAGCAATAGCCATCGAAAACAACACTTCTGTTTTGGCCGTGGGCAATTTTGCCCTGACAGTCATCCTTTTACAAAAGTTTTCAGAAATGGCCGCCAAATACATTTCCAACTTCGAAATCATCGATTACGCTCATGAGGATAAAATCGATGCCCCCAGTGGAACGGCAAGGGAATTGGCCTATCGTCTTTCCCAAGTGCAACAACCGAACAAATTTGTAACCGAAGATGAATTGATCGGTGAAAAGGCCAGCCGAGGGGCAAACTTGAATGAGGTACAGGTTCATTCTGTTCGACTTCCCGGACATGTCATCTCCATTGAAACGATTTTTGGACTTAAGGACGAACGATTGTCAATCAGGCATGACTCAGGTGCCAGTGCTGCTCCCTATGTTCAGGGAGGGTTATTGGCCATTGAAAAAGTGGGCACTTTCAAAGGTTTGAAACGAGGGCTCGACAGTATCATGGAGTTTTGACCCTTGGGCGAAGGTATTATCAACCATAACTTGCTTCTACCAGACGTTTTAAAAACCCAAATCCCTCAGAATTAATAAGATCAAAAAATGACAAACAACTCACTTAGCTGGGACGATTTCATGAAAGTGGGAATCATCAAAGAAACCAGAGTCGCAGCCTGTAAGATTACATTGCACCATCTACCCATTGGAACTAAGATCAATAATTATGGTGTGGTCTATAGCTGAACAAATAGCTTAAGAAAATTTATATTTAGGCAATCTCTTCATGCAAGTCAAACTTTTGGTGTTGTTACCGTTGGGATCTCTTGGAAGAACAAGCACCATAAAAAATTGTAGCCCATGGCGAAAAGGGATATATTTTAAATCTAATTACCTTGTCAGCAGAATTAGGATGTTGATCGATGAAACACGACCCCTACATAAAAAAGTTTGCATTTAAGGACGGGCTTCCTCAAGAATTTGAACTGGTCGAGTTGGGGAAATTATTCAAGGAGCATTCCGATAGTCTGACCATCCCACATCGCACAGGGTTTTATCATGTCCTATGGTTCCAAAAAGGAACACCGACCCACATGATGGATTTTGAAACAATTACTATTGAGCCCAACACCCTCCTTTTTCTGAACAAGGACACTGTCCAACAATTTGATAAGAATGAAAAAATTGCCGGTAAGGCCCTATTGTTCACAGAAAGTTTTTTTTGTAGATCGGTTCCGGACACTAAATTTTTGCGTAGCACCATCCTGTTCAACGACCTTTTCTCCATTTCCAAAATCAAATTGCCGTCCGATGATTCCGTAGTACCCTCTATTATCGATCACATTCGAAAGGAGTTGGAAAAAGCTAAAGATGACTTTCAATCCACCATCTTGCACAACCTATTGCATAACCTGTTGCTACATTGCGAAAGGGAGAGACGAAAGCAAGATTTCACTGAGATCAAACAGAGTGTGGATCTCGATATTGTGATGCTGTTCAGGGAAGAATTGGACATCCATTACAAGCACCATAAAAAAGTCGCATATTATGCTAATATCATTGGGGTTACGGCTAAAAGGCTCAACAGGGCTACATCACGTGTTTTGGACAAATCCCCCAAATCCATTATTGATGACAGGGTCCTACTGGAATCCAAACGACTCTTGGCACATACCACCTCCAGTGTCAAGGAAATAGGTTTTGAACTGGGTTTTGATGAGCCTACCAACTTTATAAAGTATTTCCGTAAACATCTGGACCTCACCCCAAATGATTTCAGGGAACGAAATTCCCTATGACCCACCAGATGTCCCAAAAGTATCATCCTTAGGAGTTTTTGTATCAGGGTTTAAGATTGTTTTTCTCAGACATTTGTGTCAACAATTAAAACCGAAAGCATTGAACAAAACAGTATTGATCTCATCATTTTTCATGGGCATATGCTTTATCGCCTGCATGGAAAAGAACAAATCTCAAGTTCAAAAATCAAAAACAGAGACTATGGAAAAATCGAACAAAGAAAAAGTAGTTGCACTATTAAAGAGCATTGAGACTGGAGAGTCCGAACCGATCGGTTATATCAACCCGTCCAATTATACACAGCATAATCTCGAAGTGGAAGACGGCCTTGCAGGTTTTGGGGCTCTACTACAACAATTGCCTCCGAATTCGGCAAAAGTAAATACGATAAGGGCATTTCAAGATGGTAATTATGTGTTCACACATACGGACTAAAATTTTTTCGGCCCCAAGATAGGTTTTGATATTTTCCGGTTTGAGGATGATAAAATTGTGGAACACTGGGACAATTTGCAGGAAACACCGGCAGAACCCAATCCAAGTGGCCACACCATGGTCGACGGACATACGGAAATCACCGATAGGGGAAAGACCGAGGAGAACAAGACCCTGGTCAAAAATTTTGTCAATGATATTTTGGTGAATGGCCAAATGGACAAATTGGCCTCTTATTTTAACGGGGATGATTATATACAGCACAACCCGAACATCCCCGATCAATTATCAGGACTTAGAACAACTTTGGAAGCACTGGCGAAACAAGGTATATTCTTAAAATATGATACCATCCATAAAGTACTGGGCGAGGGCAACTTTGTACTTGTAGTGAGCGAGGGCCATTTTGGTAAGGACCACAATGCCTTCTATGATCTGTTCAGGGTTGAGAATGGAAAAATCGCAGAGCATTGGGATGTCATACAGGCCATACCCCCACAGAATGAATGGGCAAATCAAAACGGAAAATTCTAAACTTAAAATAAAGAGAAATGAAATTTAAAATGATAAAGATATCTTTGATAACAGTACTTTTTTGTACCTGTTGGCCAATAATTGCACAGCAATCAAGCGATACCACTGAAATCCATCAATTGTTGGAAGACTACAAAGAATCCATTAACAGGGCCGACACTACATTGGCCAAAACATTTTGGTTCACCGACCCAGAGGTTAGCTTTATCCACCCCAAAGGGCATGAAAAGGGATGGGAAGAGGTGAAAAAGGGAATTTATGGTATGTTCGGGAACCGGTTTTCCAAACGTGACCTAAAAAGCCATACTGAATCCATTACCATGTACGGGGATATGGCCATATTGGAATTTTACTGGGTTTTTGATGCGACTTTCTCAGGGCCAGATCCAGACCAAATGCAATCCAAAGGCCGTGAGACTCAAGTACTGAAAAAAATAGATGGTACATGGCGAATTGTACATGTCCATTATTCAGGGATGCCCAAAACAGGTGAAAGGGAAGGTTTTTAGGAGACAATAGACCTAAAAGTATCACTATAATGGAATCCTTGAACGCTATGCGTGTTCCACGTCTTTAGTTCAAAAAACTACGGTATCGAACTTTCCAATGGATTGGGACGAAACCCGACAAAAAAATAATGTCGCAAATGATGTCAATATTTGCGACATTTTTTATGATGTAAAACGAATGCAAAATCAAAATCCATCCAACTATAAGATTCAGTCTGCTAAATGTCCTTATTGACACACACTTCCAAGACACATATTCCATAACCCATGGATTTTGAACATTAATGGGGTTAATTTATGAAGGGAGCACTATAATGCACTTTTGCATATATATTTAAGTTTTTAAGCTATTTTTTAATTAAAAAGTGCATTACAATACACTTTTTATTGTTTTAATCATGAAATACATTATATTTGCACTAAAAAGAGCGATATAATGCACCCTGATAAGTTAGGAAAGACCATAAAGAACCGAAGGGAGATACTTGCCATCACACAAATGGATTTGGCGGAACTTTCCGGTATGGGACTGCGCACACTGAAAGCCATTGAAAATGGAAAGTCCAATCCAACCCTCGAAACGTTGAACAAACTCATGGACGTACTTGGGTTGGAATTGAGAATTGACGTGCGAAAACCTAAATTCTGATAAATGAGGATAGCAGAAGTCTATAGAAACGGGGAACTCGCAGGATTGCTCACTGAGCATTCGGCCAATAATTATGAGTTTACCTATGATGATATCTGGTTCATGGATGATAACAAGCCAGCTATCAGCTTGACATTGCCCAAAACGAAAAAGAGCCATCATTCCCAGTACCTTTTCCCATTCTTTTTCAATATGCTATCAGAAGGTGTCAACAAAAAACTCCAATGCCGACAGTTGCGAATCGATGAAAGGGACAGTTTCGGATTATTGATGGCCACGGCAAAGAATGATACCATAGGCGCCATAACTGTGGAACAGATTCATAACGAAAAAATATGAGTATCCCCAAAATAGCATACTGCCCAGGAACTCTGGCCAAAGGTTTCACAACCTACAGTCAGAATTGCCTAAACCGTGTTTTTGAAGGGAGAAAGGTAAGCCATGTCCTACCCTATGATCCTCCCGCGGAAAGTGAGGAGGTGGCAGAGAAGTTCCAGGAAAACCGCAAACGGATTTCCATTTCCGGGGTCCAGGAAAAGCTCTCGATGGTCCTTGAAAAAAATAAACTGCGATTGACAGAGGAAGGAGAACAGGGCACATACATCCTGAAACCAATCCCCAGGGATCTCAAAAAGGTCGACCAGATACCGGCGAATGAACATTTGACAATGCAGATTGCCCGACAGGTCTTTGGGATACATACTGCCGAGAATGCTTTGATATTTTTCAATAATGGTGAACCTGCCTACATAACAAAACGTTTTGATGTCAAAGAAGATGGTTCCAAACTGGGGCTGGAGGATTTTGCTTCCTTAGCGGGCAAGACTTCCGAAATGGACGGTGACGAATACAAATACAATTACAACTACGAGGAAATCGGCGAGTTGATCAGAAGATATGTCCCTGCATATAGGGTCGAGTTGGAGAAGTATTTCCAAATGGTGGTATTCAATTATCTGTTCTCCAATGGGGATGCCCATTTGAAAAACTTTTCGTTGCTCGAAACCCCGAATGGTGATTACACCCTTAGCCCATCCTACGACTTGATCAATACTAGAATCCACGTAAATGACAGGGATTTTGCCTTGGACGGTGGAATGTTCAAGGATGTTTTTGAATCTGAAGAGGTCAAGACCAATGGACGTGTCGGACTACATGATTTCCAAGAGTTCGGTAGAAGGTTGGGCATCATGGAGACACGTATGGCAAGACTGTTGAAGCCTTTCCGCCAACAGCAAGACCTTGTGGAGACCTTGATTCAACGATCTTTCCTGAACCCGGAAACCAAGCATTTTTATCTAAATGAGTATCTGTTTCGCTGTGGACAACTCAATAAAACGTAACAACGGTAACCAAGCTTGTGCACCAAAGGATTGGTTTATCGGAAATACCGGACAAAGTATTCCATCCTAGCTGGTTAAAACTGAGTATGACAATATATCAGTAAACAGTCGAACACCAACATTCCAAGGCAAATCTTGCAGTGGTTCAATAAATCCATTTTTAGGGGTTACCGGTCTTAAAGTATTCTCCATATTCTGGTCGTGATAAGCGACCGATGGCAACAAAGTTTTATGTTTTGAATCCACCCCGATGAACCGCGCTTTCACCGATTAAGCAGTGCCAATTCAAAATCAGCGGACAACTCCTTATGGGTAATATATGCCTTATAAATCATCGATAGGTTTCGGCGACCTTGATCAAAATCCCATCCAATTCTTCTTTATCATATGCCGTTTTTCTTTGGACCACCATAAATATATCCTTGGTTGCTTTTATGGATTTAGTAGGGTCGCTATTGAGTAATAACAAATCCGCCACTTTTCCTTCCTCCACACTACCATAACTATCCAAAAGTCCAAAATACTTTGGCCCATTGACCACGGAGGTCCTAAGGGCCTCAAGAGGAGTAAGTCCACCATCGACAAAAATCTGTAGTTCATCGTGTAAGGAAAAGCCGGGGTAAATAAAGGAATTTAAAAACCCGGCATCCGTACCGGCGATGATATCCATGCCTGATTTCTGAATCAATGGCAACAAGCTTACCATATCACGATATCTTTGCTTGCGTTTTCGAACTTCTTCCTCGCTGGCATTATTGGCGCGATTGATTCGCCAATCATAGGTCTTTATGAAGTTAGGGGCCAAATACTGCAGTTCAGTATCATCTCGATGGTCATTCTCATCTAAAAAGGATATGATGCGCCCTCCTATCAACGTTGGAACGACTGCGGTTCCATTATCTGCCAACTTACTATATTTGACCAAAGCCATTTCTCTGTCAATGGACTCATCCAACAATTCTTGGGCGTCACTACCATCCAACTTTCCCGCCTTATATTGCTCTACGATAATTTCCTCTTTTGCTGAAGCAGCCTTCAACATATAGCTCATATGCTCTACGGTACGCTGACCTGCTTCGCTTGCTTCCTCGATAGTCAACTCAAATGGTATATGCCCTGAGGTCATGTACCCCCTCGCCGTTGCCATTTGGATACTTTTTAAGAATAGATTGGGTTCAAGTGCATTGTCCGTCACCTTGACAAAATCCACTTGCAGTCTATCTAAGGAATCCAAGGCCTGTATTAACTCTGATTCGGTCGCTATTTCCAGATCTCCCGGCCAGATGGAATTTTTTCCTTCAAGTTTTGGACCTGAAGTAAATATATTGGGTCCCAATAAACGCCCCGAAGCAACCTGTTTCTTCCATGCCAGTACACTTGGACTGATATCTGCCGCACAATCCCTGACCATGGTCACACCATTGGCAATGTATAGCGGTAAAAGGTTTTTGTTCGCAGTGATCAGGGTATCCCCTCCCCCAAAGTGTACATGCATATCCCAAAGTCCTGGAATAACATATTTACCGGAAGCCTCTACTGTCTTAGTACCGGACCAATTTTTAACGGAGTCATGCGGTGCTATTTTTGTAATTAGACCTGCATTAATGCCAATATCCTGAGCATTGATTATTACACCGTTTCGTGTATCCACAATATTCACATTCTCGATTAAAATTTGAAAATTGTTCTCTTCTCTCGTCCGGCTTTCACATCCAATAATGAGGAGGACAATAAACCATAAAACACTATTTGCTTTCATTGGTAAGATATTTTGCATTTTGATTTGATTCTGCTGTAAGGACAGTTTCTCAGAAAGTTATTGGACATTTTTGGTACACCCTCCCTTTGTTATAAGGCAAAGATATGCTTCTAATCCTGTTTCCATAGAATACAGTTTATATATCGGAGTATACTCCACTAGGAGATTTTATCTCCTGATAACCTTGATGGAAACCATTCACTGATGAGCTTCTCCCATGACCATGGGTAACATCCATAACGCAATTTTTACAACTTAATATGTTCATTCACCCGTGGCAAAGTCCAACCATATGTACCGTTTTATTTCCTCATCAAGTTCAATATTCACAATACCTTACCCAACCTGATATCGTGGGACTCTTTCGGTAGGCTTTCCGTTTTTTGAAAAGGATAGCAAATTCCGATTTCGAATACTTTGTTGTGTCTTGTCAAAGTTCCCCATAACCCAGTCGATAACCTACGATTAATAGGTCGATCCCGGTATGACAATCATATCACATGCCCTTTGAAAACATGTTTTCCCTTCACTTGGAATGGCCAAGACCCTTAACAGAAAAAAGATGGTTTAACTAATATACCTTCTATTCTTTTTGTTACATGGCATTACTTTAAGCGCAAGTAGATAAAATACTTATATCTTCCATTACAAAATAACTAAGAAATCCAATGAGCTGTTCAATATTTCATTTAAAGTAGGCCTATTGTAATTCATTCAATCCACTACTTATGACCAAAGAATATCTATTAATTACAGCTTACTGAAAAAAAGGCCCTAAAAAGGGCCTTTTTGACTAAACACACAACTATGAATCAACAATTACATTTAAGGTAAATATAATTGAGGAAGTTTTGTAGATGCTATTAGTTGGTTAACCTCTGGCACCTCTTTTGATTTAATGGTATTTAATTCGGATTTCAACTTGTCCCATTGTTTTAAATAATCCTTTGATACATCACGAACTCCTTGTGTCACTGGAAGGTTGCCCTTACCTATCCTATTCAAAAAATCCTTGAACTTAATCAATAGGCGGGCCTCAAACATATAATTGGATTGGTAAGACAACATTTCTTTCTGTAATATTTCTGCAATCCAAGTATCCAAAGTTTCATTTAGGGCCTTGCCTTTTGCTTTTAACTCGACAGATGTGGTTTCTTTTAATATAAAATCCAATTGTTGCTTTACTTTTCTTAAATCGCGAACACCTTTGCTCATTTCAAGAGCCGCTTCATAAATTGATTTGGAAATACCGTCACGCTCCATATAGGCCGCCTCAACATTCTCAACACTGGTTTTTATCCTTGGGTCTATGGTAATCTTAAAATCCTGTGTTTGGGTAAAATCACCAATGGTCAGTTTCACTTTGTAATCACCGGGAGCAGCATCGTAAGCACTCAAGTCGCGGTTGGTAGTGTATAGTTCCTTTATACAATCAAACATCCCGATTTTCATGTTCCAGCTAAAGCGGTGTGCACCAGCTACCTTTTTTAACTGCGGATGTACCAAGAAATCACATTCGGTTTTGGGCTGGTCAGTATATTCAGAATAAACAACCTCTCCTTTACTATTCATAATTTCCATGGACATAGGAGTATCCTCAGCTACTTCTTTGTTCAATACATAATTGATTTGTACTCCTTTTGGAGGATTTTTACCATACACCAACCGAGTACTATAATTGATGGAAAGTTCTGCATGGAAATCATTTGGTTGATACATATAATAATTTGATTTGGCTACCTCATCGCTGATTTGGTGTAACGGGGTTAAATCATCCAAGATCCAAATGGCCCTTCCCTGAGTGGTTACCACCAAATCCTTACGCTGTACACGTAAATCTGTAATAGGTACTTCCGGTAAATTGTTCTGTAACGGAAGCCATTGTTCACCATCGTCGAAAGAGACGAACATACCCGTTTCCGTACCTGCATACAATAAGCCTTTGCGGTCCGGGTCCTCACGAACGGTCCTTGCAAAAGTATCACCGGGGATTCCGTTCACAATTTTTTCCCACGAGGCTCCATAATTCGTTGTTTTATAGATTTGGGGTGTGAAATTGTTCATTTTGTAACCTGCAACGGCAATATAAGCCGATGCAGCATCATGTGGTGATGGGTCTATAACATTGATAATGCCCTCTTTCAATCCTTTTGGAGTTACATTGGTCCAAGTTTTGCCACCATCTTGCGTTACATGTACAAGACCACAATCCGAACCAGCCCAAACGATACCTTCTTTCACTGGAGATTCTTCAATATTAAAAATATTGTTGTAGCTCTCTGCGGTAATCTGTTCGTTGGAAATTGGTCTACCCCCTTTACCTTGATGGTCCTTGTTATTTCTGGTTAAATCCTCACTTATGGTTTCCCAAGTAACCCCTCTATCCGTTGATTTCATCATGTATTGAGAGCCGTAATATATTACGCTCGGATTGTGTGGCGACACCATTACAGGACCGTTCCAATTTGCCCTAAGTTTTAGGTTTTTAGGTTGTTCCCCACTAATTCTCTCAGGATATGGGCGTACCATGCGGGTATTATCAATATCTCTGTCCCATTCTACAAAGTTACTAGCAAAATAAGTAGAGTACACATATCTCGGATTGTTAGGATCTAAGGCAACTGTGGAAGATTCCCCAGCACGCATGATATCCCAATGCATTGGTCCAATTCCACGGTCCATTACCCTACTATCTATGGCAATGGTACTGTTATCTTGCTGACCAGAATACACTCGATATGGGTAACCGTTGTCTGTGATGGCACGGTAGAACTGTCCCGTGGGCTGGTTCATAATAGTAGACCATGTTTTTCCTCCGTTGTAAGTTATAGAAGCTCCACCATCGTTTGAATTAGCCATAATATTACTATTGTTGGGGTTGATCCACATGTCGTGGTGATCCACATGACTTCCCGGATTTCCGGTAAACGTTTTTCCTCCGTCGATGGATTTCATGGCATGACTGTTCATGACCCAGAGTTCATCTTCATCGTTGGGGTCCGCAATAATATGTATATAGTACCAAGCACGATCAAATGTAGTGGGGTCGTTTGATACCTGTCTAAAAGTTTCCCCTGCATCATCAGAGCGGTACACCCCACCTTCTCTTTCTATGGCTTCAACAACCATATAAACAATATTTGGGTTGGCTGGTGATATATCAACTCCCATTTTACCCTTTAAAGCAGGTAGTCCTTTGGTAATTTCTTTCCATGTTTTCCCTCCATCGGTAGTTTTAAAGACTTTACTCCCTGGTCCCCCACTCTCAACAACCCAAGGTTTACGTTGAAAATCCCAAGAGGTCATCATCATAAAATTGGGATTATCAGCACTTACGGTCAGGTCTACGATCCCTGAACGTTCGTTAACATAGAAGATTTTCTTCCATGTTTCACCTCCATCCTCTGAAAGGTATAGCCCCCTATCCTCATCTTCTCCCCAAGGGTTGCCCTGAGCTGCCACATATACTTTGTTGGGGTTGGTGGGGTCCACAATAACCTCCCCAATATGTCGGGTAGCTTCTAGCCCAATATGTTTCCACGTTTTACCGGCATCCATAGATTTGTACACACCATCACCATGGGAGGTCTTAACACCTCTGATACAAGATTCACCAGTTCCTACATAAACAATATTATGATCTGACGGAGCTACGGTTATGTCTCCAATACCGGTGGTATTAAAATATCCATCTGAGATATTCTCCCACATTTCACCTCCATCTGTTGTTTTCCATACACCACCTCCAGTAGCTCCCATATAATATGTGAAAATATCTTCTGGAATACCTTCGATTGTTGTTGATCTCCCGCCTCGAAATGGTCCAATATTTCTATATTCCATGGATTCGTAAAGTCTTTCATTTATAACAGGAGACGTCTTTTTCCTTTGTCCAAAGGACAATACTGATATCATCAGACTTAACGGTAAGAGTAATTTATTTTTCATTTAATTGGTTTGTTTTTGGTTCGGTTATATTTATATCGAATATCAATCACAACCAGCTTTCCAAAAACACATAAGCATTTATTGAGTTTAACAGAAAATTTAACGACAAAGTGTTCTAGGATATTCAATATCCAACAGGAATCAACTTTGGTTGTAATTACTTAAAATGGAAAAAATATTACCCTAAAAAGGGTCAACCTTAACTTTAGGTTGTGTTTTCTTGAAGCATCTTAATTAGTTTGAGTTTCACAATCGATATTTAAAAAACGTGTTGAGGCCAATCAACTTTCTTCGTTTCCAATATCATTTTATTACATGCAACAATTTACAAAATAATTCTATTGTCCAGTCTTATTTGGTCAACATTATTTTCTTCATACAAGTCGGCACCTAGGTTTTAAAAAATCTATTGAACCAACATACCTAATTGCCTGTCCATATAGTTTAAAATCGATATGCCTTTTAGTACATTTGTTGCAACTGTGAAATAAATATTATAAACTAATTTTAATCAAAATGGGAAAAGGATTTTTTCAAGTTCCGACCGCCATTAACGAGCCGGTCAAAACCTACGTTCCGGGTTCCCCCGAACGAGAAGAAGTACTAAAACAATATAAAGCGTTTTACAACGACAAAGTGGATGTACCACTTTATATCGGAAGCGAAGAGATAAAAACAGGCAATACCACGCCAATGTCTCCCCCGCACGACCACAAGCACATTGTTGGCCATTACCATTTGGCAGAAAAAGAACATGTGGAAAAAGCCATCTCGAATTGTTTGGAAGCCAGGGATGCTTGGGCCAATTTAACTTGGGAGCAACGTGCCGCCATTTTCTTGAAAGCCGCCGAACTGATTGCCGGACCTTACCGCGCAAAAATGAACGCTGCGACCATGATCGCGCAATCCAAGAACATTTACCAAGCCGAGATTGATTCAGCCTGTGAGATTATAGACTTTCTGCGATTCAATGTAGAGTATATGTCGCAAATATATGGAGAACAACCAGAATCTTCCGAAGGCATCTGGAACCGCGTGGAATACCGCCCACTGGAAGGTTTCGTTTATGCCATTACCCCGTTCAACTTTACCGCTATTGCCGGGAACCTTCCGGCAAGTGCCGCAATGATGGGGAACGTCGTGGTTTGGAAGCCTAGCGACAGTCAAGTGTACTCCGCCAAGGTAATCGTGGACGTTTTCAAGGAAGCAGGACTTCCAGATGGTGTGATCAATGTAGTTTATGGTGACCCTGTAATGATCTCGGATACGGTTTTATCGAGCCCCGATTTTTCAGGAATCCATTTTACAGGTTCCACAGATGTTTTCAAATCCCTATGGAAACAGATTGGAAACAACATCCACAAGTACAAAACGTACCCAAGAATCGTTGGTGAAACAGGAGGAAAGGATTTCATTATCGCCCACCCTACTGCAAATCCGCAACAGGTGGCAACTGCCATTACAAGGGGCGCTTTTGAGTTCCAAGGACAAAAATGTAGTGCCGCATCACGAGTTTATTTACCAAAATCGACTGCAAACGAGATTTTAGATCTGGTAAAAACAGATGTTGACTCCTTTAACAAGCCCGGTTCTCCAGAGGACATGAGCAATTTTATTACGGCCGTAATCCATGAAGGTGCTTTTGATAAGTTGGCCAAGTACATTGACCAAGCAAAGGCGGATGACGATGCCGAGATCATCGCTGGAGGTAATTACGATAAATCCGTTGGATATTTTATCGAACCTACGGTGATATTGACCACCAACCCTCAGTACGAAACCATGTACACAGAACTTTTTGGTCCTGTTGTTACTGTTTACATCTATGAGGACAGTGATTGGAGTGAAACATTGAAGTTGGTGGATAGTACATCCGAATACGGTTTGACCGGTGCCGTACTTTCTGCTGACCGATACGCTATTGATGAAGCCACTAAGGCATTGCAGAACTGCGCAGGTAACTTCTATATCAACGATAAGCCTACAGGGGCCGTTGTGGGACAACAACCATTTGGAGGAGCCAGGGGATCAGGAACCAACGATAAGGCAGGTTCCATGCAAAACCTCTTGCGCTGGGTTTCCCCACGATTGATCAAGGAAACTTTTGTGACTCCTGAAGATTATAGATATCCATTTTTGGGATAAGACCAAAAACAATTAATTTAAAGGCCATCATGTAAAATTGATGGCCTTTTTTGATTTAATGAAAATCAATAAAAAAGTTATAATGAAAATGATTTTATACCATATTAACACTTCAATTTTACATATCTATTTAATTTTAGCCATTTCTTTTCTTCTTTGAATCTCCTTTTTGAGCAATTCCATTTCTCTGGAAGATTGCGATCCAACGGAAGAGTTTTCTTCCGCGCGTCGGATTAAATAAGGCATGACCTCCTTTATTGGACCAAATGGCACATATTTAACAACGTTATAACCACCTTTAGCCAAGTTAAAACTAATATTATCACTCATACCGAATAATTGACCGAACCAAACGCGATAATCTTTATTGTTCACATCCTGATCGATTAATTTTTGAACTAATTGTTTACAGCTATTTTCGTTGTGCGTACCTAGAAACAAATCAAAAACATCAAGGTTATCGAGAACATAGTCCATCCCATCATCAAAATTTTTATCCGTAGCAGCTTTATCCATACAAACAGGGCTTTGATATCCTCGGACCAATGCCCTGTCTCTTTCTTTCTCCATATAGGCACCGCGTACCAATTTAACTCCAATTTTTATTCGGTGGGTTTCCCCCAACGCCATGAGTTTTCGTAAATAGTTGTATTTATCACTTAAATAAAGCTGAAGCGTAGCAAACACTACCGTTCTTTTTTTGTTGTGTTTTACCATCATTTCCTCAGTAAGACCATCTACTGCAACATGACTCCACGATTCTTCAGCATCAACCATAATTTTAAGATTATCTGTTTGAGCTACTGCATCACAAATTGCATAAAACCTTTTCTTTATCCTAGTCCATTCTTCCGTTTCTGAAATACTCAAAGTTTCATTTTCAGACACTTTTCTATAAATTTCAAGTCTTCCAATTCCAGTTGGCTTAAAAACCAAAAAGGGTATTTGCTTCTGAAATTCGGAGAACTGACAAATTTTGAGCAATGTATCCAAAGTCGAATCAAAGCTAGCTTCATTCTCCGCACCTTCAGCAGAATAGTCCAAAATGGACATTACATCTCCATTTTGGTAAAGCTCATCTATTTGTTCTTTACATTCTGAAAGATTTTCTCCACCACAGAAATGTGAGAAAATGGTTTTTTTCAATAGTCCCTCAACTGGTAATCTAGTCTGGAGAGCAAAATTCAGCATAGGTTTTGCTAACTTGGTAAGTTGACTATACCCTAACATTCCAAATAAAAATTTGGCCTTTTTTAGTTCAAAATTGGATTTTGAAGCAAAAGCCGTCTCCGTATCGTTAAAATTTAAAATGCCCGACATGATGTGATTTATTAATTTTGTTTCAGCATCCAGGACATAATCTTTTAATTAAAGAAATCCTAAGAGTCCGAAATACCTGAAACAATCTAGTGGTTCATATTGTATTATTTTTTGTTCGTAAAAGAATCGCGGTGGTTGGAAACCAACCACCACGAGTTTCAAAGGGCACACTAACCTGTTCAATTCTACTAATCTTAGCCCTTTATTCCTGGTTGTAGTATTTTGTAGTTCTTTGCTTCCTTTTCCTTCTCCACCATTTCTTTTACATCTTCCAACAATTGCTTGGCATCGTAAATGATCCCATCTTTAACGGTGTACCTAACCCCACCTACTCGTTGGATGGTATTGTCCTCCATTAGTTTGATGGTCCCTGTACCATATAGTGTTTTCAAGTTTACCAATGGATTTTCTTCTGTAATGACAAAATCCGCCAGCTTTCCTACTGCAATAGTGCCTATTTCATCATCCATACCCAAAGATTCGGCACCGTTTAAGGTTGCGGCTTTGATTACTTCCAATGGATGGAAACCTGCTTCACGCAAGAGTTCCATCTCTCTGGGGTAGGAGAATCCATAAAGCTCATAGATAAATCCGGCATCAGTTCCCACGGTTACACGTCCACCACGATTTTTATACTCGTTAATGAAGGTCATCCAAAGTTTATAATTGGCTTTCCAATCAATTTCTCTTTCGGTTCCCCAATAATGCCAGTAAGAACCATGCGATTGACGGCTTGGCGAGTAAAACTCCCAAAGTGTTGGCAAGGTATATTCCTCGTGCCATTCAGCTCGTCTGGCTCTCGCTAAATCACGATTTGCTTCATATATCACCATAGTTGGGGAAAGTGTGAAATCAAGTTCCAGCAATTCATCCATTACCTCATTCCACTTTTTGGAAAAGGGCTTTGCTGCTTGCGTCCATAATTGACCAGCTTCGCCAAATCGATCCTGTTCATTTTGGTAGTTGTAGTCCAAGGAGTAATCCTGTACGGTCCTATCATCGAACAAAGCCTCTGGCAGCCCATACCAATGCTCCATGGCTGTTAGACCTGCCCTGGCACTATGAAGTACATTCCATTGGCCCACATAAGTTTGAGCATGGTGCATTTTTGAACGCAGACCCAATTTTTTATTCTCCACTATAGCAGCCTTCATGATTTTCGGTGGCGCGCCAAAGAACTTGATACCATCAGCTCCTTTTTTGGCATTTGCCCGTACCCATTCCACAGCTTCTTCAGGGGTAGATAGATCCTCTCTGCCCAATTCACCATTTAGTTTACTTCCAAAAGCGGTATATGCCTTAATTCTGGGGGCCGTTATCTGGTTCCTTTTACTTTTCTCTTTGTGTTCCAATGTCCATTTTATTCCATTTCCAGAAGCTGGGTCGGCAATTGTTGTTATACCGTGTCCCATCCACAACTTAAATACATACTCCGCAGTTGTGCCCTGTGCCATACCCCCAATGTGAGCATGAGCATCTACAAAACCAGGCATAATGTACATTCCCTCAGCATCCAGTTCCTTTCCACCAGGTTTTAAAACCGGCCTTCCTTTAGGATCGATAGGAACACCTGGATACCCCACTACTCTTACGTCAACGATCTTGTTGTTTTCCACCACTATATCAACTGGGCCTTGAGGTGGTGACAGGGTACCATTTATCATTGTGGCTCCCCTGATGATCAATTGGCTCCAAGGACCTTCCCCTTCGGCTCTGTCCGGAGCCTTTTCAATCTGTCCATAGATAGCTCCTTGCACCAAGACAACGGCAATAGTCAATAAGTAAAATTTTAGTTTTTTCATTTTGTAAATTAATTATGATCTTTAAAATAAGCCCAACGGCCTATGGGTTACTTTCTATTATACTTCGCTGGGATTCCTTCTGCAGGAATTGACTTTTTGATAAAAATCCGAAGGTCGTCATTGGCTGTTTTAAGGTCTTCATTCCGTAGGTACATCATATGGCCGCTCCTATATCCTTTCCACTCCATTCGGTCTTTAAGTTTTCCACTTGGATCCATTTGCCACAAATTATATTTTGCGTTAAAATAGTCTGTACCCCCATCGTAATAACCTGATTGCACCAACACATTTAGATATGGATTTTGAGCCATAGCTTGCCTAAGGTCATAACCTGTAGTATTGTTGCTTCTATCCCAAGGGTGAACTGGGCCAAACATGTTGTACTTTAAATCCGTACTATAGTTTAAATGATTTTTGAAGTAGTGGTTGATCGCTGGTGTGAACGAATGCAACCAACTGGTCAGTTCGGCGGCATAATCCGGTCTGGTACCTGCTGTTGCTCGGTCGATTCCCAAATACCTGGAATCGAGCCTTCCTATATTATAACCTTCGTCCCTCAATAATTCTTTCCAGAAAAACCTTTTGGGAACTCGAAGATTGTGTTCCAAGATTACTTTTTCCGACAGTCCTGAATACCTAGATATTTTTGCCGCAGCTTGTTTTTTTTGTAACTCCGGCAAATATCCTCCTTTGGATAAAGCAGGAGTAAGTTCGTTGATGGTGTATTCTTCAACTTCTGGAAGAATCTCGAGTAAATCCTTGGACTGCAGATCGGCCGGCAATTTCTTATGAAACCATGCTGTTGCCGTGTAATAAGGCAAAAAGTTGGCTGCCCCGGGTACTGTTCCCCTTTCTATACCCAAAGATGTTGGAGAAACGAGAATGATCCCGTTCAGATACATCCAATGGGAATTTTGCAGCTCCAACGATAGACCGGATACCCTTGGAGTACCATAGCTTTCCCCTATCAGGAATTTTGGGGAGCTCCAGCGATTGTTCCTTGTCACAAAACTATTGATCCAGCTAGCTAAGTAATCAATATCTTGATTTACGCCAAAAAAGGTGTCCGCTTTGGTTTTATCATCCATTTCCTCTATTGCCCTGGAGTACCCTGTATTCACGGGGTTAACAAAGACAATGTCAGCCACATCGATAATCGAATTGGGATTATCCTTGATACCATACGGCTGAACAGGATAACCTTCCTCATCAATTTTCAGTATTTTTGGACCTGTATAAGCGATATGCATCCACACTGAGGCTGAACCAGGTCCCCCATTAAAAGATATCACAAGAGGGCGTTTGGATACATCTTTCACATCTGTTCGTTGATAATAAGTGAACAGCAGTCCTGCGATTATTTTCCCATTTTCATCCCATACAGGGTGTTTACCCGTTGTGACTTGATATTTTATTTCCTTTCCCTTGATGTACACCGTTCCCTGGGTTGTTACTGTAGAATCCATGGAGGTGTTCAATTGCTGGGCCGAAACTCCAGTTCCGACCAGCAACAATATGCAAAGTAGTCTTCTAAATTTATTGTTCATTGTATTATAAAAGTGATCGTGTTGTCAATCCCAAAGATTGAATACCGAATGTTAATTTTTCGCTTGTTAAAAAAGGGGCAGGTTTTGATGAGATAATCTTTAAAAATTGCAGAACATACCCTGCCCCTTTAGCTAATCAAATAGATGGAGATATAAATACCGGGGCGAAGCCAACTCAGCCCCGGCAATAAGAATCAATATGACAATTCCCCTTTCTTAGTTAACGTCCCAAAACAATTTGGTGGTAAGCAAATCTCCTCCTATTGAAGCGTCCGCACTCTCATAATTGGGTCTATTAAGGGTCTGTTCTGATATGGGATAGGTATTTCTAACAGGAACTGTTGGCACAAAAGATTGTGGTGGAGCTTCAAGAATTGGATAGTCCAACCTTCTATATTCCGTCCAAGCTTCCAATCCTTGGTTGAAAAGTGCCACCCATTTCTGCATTCCTATTTTCTCCTGCCATGTCCCAGGTGCTGTGCTATAAGCAACATCCGGATCACTCAAATAAGTATCAATTCCACCTACTCCATAATAATCAAAAGAAGCGGTTATCGCAGCATCATAATGGGAAGCTGCATCGGTTACCCCGGTAATACCTCTTTCTGCCGCTTCGGCGAGTAAAAACTCCACTGTTGCATAATCCAAAAATATAACCGGGGTTTCTGGTTGATAAAACATACTTCCAAATCTTGAATAATCAAAATAGGCCACTGTAAGTCCGGAAGGTGAGCCTAAATAAACATCTTGAGTTCCATCCACCGGTTGAAAGAAAACGCTGACCCTAGGGTCGTTCAACGAATTCATATAATCCACAAACGGTTCGCACCCTACAATATCCCTACGGTTTCCGACCGCTATATCCACATATAGTTGGGAAGTGTTGGGCTGGGAAGACAACATCTCCACCTCGGCAATATCAGCATTTGATGTAAACACATTTGGTAAAGCAGTGGAAATGGCATTTTCGGCCAAGTTTGGTTTTGCGTCAATGATTCGCATTCCCATTTGAAAAAGCAAGGAACTACCAAATTTTTTCCATCCTGCTACATTTCCGTTGTACAAAATATCTTGGTTCCACCCGGCCTGTGATTCATCCAATGATTGAATCGCTGTTGTCAATCTAGAAATCAAATCTTCATAGATTGCATCATCCTCATCAAAAACAGGGGAAATATTATCCACATCCAAAGCTTGGGAATAAGGTATGTCCCCAAAAGATTCCACTAATTTGGCATATGTATAAACCTCCACGATTTCAATAATGGCAAGTTGGTTGGCACTTACTGCCGTATTGGCGGATTCTTCGCTTTCAATGACGGATCTACTTTGTTTTAAATTGTTCAAAACACCCATATAAACTTGATCCCAGGTATAGCTTGTATAGTAAGTGGTACCCTCATTGTATGTTACGGATGACATCTGTTGAACCAAAAGCCTTGAAATATTCCAAGGACTTCCTGTGGCTCCATAGGTATTTGAACTCAATCTATCCGATAGGTTCTTTACTGCATTGTTAAAAAAGGTCTCGGCAGGAGCCGCCGTGGCATTCTTAATATCCACATTCATATCCTCCAAATCTCCTGAACATGAGAAAAACAGTGCTATTAAAATTATGATATAATAATTTTTCATTATCTGACTTTTTTTTGGTTAGAATTGAACTTGAAGGTTAACTCCAATATTTTTCACAGTTGGCATCACACCATTCTGGGAGCCCTGTAAATTACCAGAACTCAAGCCCGCCTCGGGATCTGCAAATGGCAAGTTCTTATGTATAATCCAAAGGTTGGAACCTACGACACCTAACCTGAGTGACTTTATACTGAGCTTATCCATAAAGGCCATTTGTGGAAAATTATAGTTCAAGGCAACCTCCCTTAGCTTAACATAGGATGCGTCGTAAACAAAGTTTGCTCTAGGAGCCATAATACTTCCGGTCGCGTTCCTATAATTGTCCATGGCAGTTCTTACTGTGTTCGGCGATCCATCTGGAGCGACACCGTCAAGAATTATACCTCCACCATCTGCCAATGAATTACGGATTGGGTTTCCTAAATCATTCAGACCGGTGGACCAAGTGTACAAACCTGATCTGTTACCTGTATTGATATCATTGGAATATACATCACCCCCACTCTGGATATCGATCAGGAAGTTCAAATCAAAATTCTTGTACTTAAAGGAGTTGGTAATACCCGCAGTCCAATCCGGGGTTATGTTACCAATTACATTGTTCGATGTGGTCGTACGCTCATAAGCGCCTGTTTCTTGATTGATCAAAGGTTTACCGTCCACATAAATGTAGTCCGTACCTTGGATGGTACCATAAGGTTCACCCACGGTAGCGTTTATTGTCACACCGTTAACAGATCCCAATTGCAAGTTAGTGCCCCCCTCAAAAAGTGACAGTACCTTACTTTGGTTCTTGGCCCAGTTCACGTTGGCTCGCCATTGAAAATCACCGGTCGGAACAATGGATCCATTTAAGGCTACTTCAATACCCTTGTTCTCAATCTCACCCGCATTTACGAACTTGGAGCTATACCCTGTTGCCGATGAAACAGCAACTGGAATAATTTGGTCTTTGGAGTTTGTTTTATATAGGGACAGGTCCATTCCAATTCTACTGTTCAAAAACCTCATCTCCAAACCAGCTTCGTAACTAATGGTGGTTTCTGGCAATAAATCTTGATTGTTTTTTGTAGCATTGGCGCCATATAATGGCACAGAACCAAAAGGTGTTGGTTTGTCCAATACGTCCACTAAACTATTGGCCGGAGCTGAGCTACCTACTTCCGCATAGTTCAATCTAAACTTACCAAAACTCAACCAACTCTTATCCATTAAGTTAGAAAAAACAAAACTGGACGAGATGGACGGGTAAAAATACGTACTGTTTTCCTCAGGAAGTGTTGAGGAATGGTCAAACCTTCCTGTAACATCCAAATAAATCAAGTTATCATAACCAAAAGACGCCAATCCATAAAACCCATCAACCCCAACTTTTTCCACATTTTCAATAGGTGCGGGAGGCAAGTTCAATGAATTGGACAGGGAGAACAAATCCTTAAGCACCAATCCACCGTTTGTTTCGGCATAGATAGAGCTAAGGTCAGTTCTTCTTATGTTGGTACCGATTACACCACTGATATTGAGTTTGTCGGTGACATATTTGTTGAAATTCAACATAAGGTCATAGTTTTCCTCACTAAAGTTGATATTCCTTCTGGAATATCTTCCCACTGCACCCGCAGTACCTTTGTTGTTTCTTTCTTCTTGAATAAAGGAATACGTATCCAAAGATACCCTACCTTCCAGGTTCAACCAATCATTGAATTTATATTTCACGGATACATTCCCAAAAATCCTACTACGGGAATCATTTTGATAGTTTTCGTAAACAACCCAATACGGGTTATCGATCGTGCCTCCCATAAATGGATCCACATTGTTGCCTGTACTGAAATAAGCTTCTTTCAATTCATCAATACCAACGTTCATGGCCCAATACTTTCTCATGGAAGAAATAACATTTTGCGCATTCGCCCCTGTTTCATTTCCCGTCCTGTTTCTACCAAGGGCATCTGTCAATATATAATTGGCACTACCGGATACGGATAACTTATCCGTGATATCAAATGAAGCGTTGATGGAAACATTGTCCCTGGTAAGATTACTGTTTGGCATCAAACCATCTTGATTGAATCTGGTATAGGCAATTCTATAGGTAGCTTTATCACTTCCGCCAGCAACTGCAACACTATTGGTCATGGTTACAGGGGTCTCGAAGAAATCGATAAGTTTGCTATTCGGAGCTTCCCAAGGAGTAGGCTGCAAATAATAAGGTGATCCTTCATAAAAGGAATCCCATTGATACACCATTAAGCTGGAATCAAAAGGGGCACCGTACGACCCATAAGCTGTAGTTGGGGTAACCAAATCCAATTGCCCGTCACCATCAACATCTGAATCCACAAAAAAGCTGTCCCCATTGCTTCCGTATACCGCGCCATAACCTGTACCATACTCATATTGGAAATCTGGCCAAGTCGATTTATCTATCCATCCCATGGTAACATTCGAATTGATGGTAACGGTAGGTTGTTTCTTGGCGCCGGCCCCAGATTTAGTTGTAATGATAACGGCACCATTGGTCGCCCTAGAACCATAAAGAGCCGTCGCTGCTGCGCCTTTAAGTACGTTAATGGATTTAATATCGTTGGGATTGATATCAGACGCCATGTTACCGTAGTCGAAACCACCGGTACCACTTTGCTGATCAGCCGTATTAAAATTGGAGTTGCTTACTGGTACTCCATCCACCACAAACAGGGCCTGATTGTTGCCTGTTAAAGAAGTGCTACCCCGAATTATAACGTTACTGGACCCGCCCATGTTTGTGTTGTTTTTAATCTGGACACCTGCTATTTTACCAGAAAGTGCATTCACAACATTATCGGTGGGAGTCCTGTTTACATCTTCCCCATCCACTTCTTGGGTGGCGTATCCCAAAGATTTCTTCTCTCTTGAAATACCGAGAGCGGTAACAACAACCTCATCCAATTTAGCTGAATCCTCCTGTAATATGATATCCATCGGACCACTACCCGTGACTTCCACTTCCTTAGTCTTGAATCCGATATAGGAAATCACCAAGATAGAACCCGCCTCAGCTTCAATGGAAAATTTTCCATCAAAATCTGTTTGGGCGCCATTGACGGTGCCCTTAACCATTACATTTGCCCCCAACAGCGGTAGGCCATCAAAATCCACCACAGTCCCCGTGATCATATTTTGAGCCATCTGCTTCATGGAATTTTCTTTTTGAAGCTTTACGGGTTTATAAGAACTGGACTTTATCAAAATGACCTGACGACCTTTCACTGTATAAACAATTGGCATGTTTTTGAACAGCATCGAAAGAATTTCGGCAAGCTCCTTATTTATGGTTTTCACTGAAACCCTCTTTTTTAAGGGAATCTGACTGTTTTCATAAATGAAGCGGTAATGAGACTTGGACTCTATTTCGTTTAAAGCCTGTTCAAGGGTAACCCCCTCTAATTCAAGGGACATTTTCTCTCCCTGATTGCCAGTTCCAGCCTGAACCTGAATTACCGAAGTGATAATTAGAAGAAATGTTAGTTTGATCGCCATACAATTCTTCAAGAATCTCCCAACAAAAGGAATTCTAGATGGTTTTTTTTTCATAATTTTGAGTTGATTTAATTAGTTTGAATCGATATTTATTACACAGTTCAAGAGAGGGGAATGGGCCAACATTCCCTTTTCTTTTGTGTGTATTTTTAAAAAAATACTATTTCATTGGCTTATTTGTTTTTAAGTTAGACATAATCAGTAGCCATTTTAACTGATAATTATTTTTTTATTGGCCTTATCTTTTGTCACTTTATAACTAAAGGGCACTATTACCTTGAGTGCCTCCAGTACATCCTCCACACGCTCAACGTTCCTGTTGAACCTAGCTGTGAAATTCTGTTTTTCAATCTCTTCATTTGTATTCTCGATTTCTACATTATAAACTCTTTCAAGACTTGCCAACAACTCTCTAAAAGAAGTATCCCTAAACACGATTTCACCTTTCATCCAACCCACATAGAGATTCGTGTCGACCCCTTTTACTTCAATAATGCCTTTTGATCTATCCCACGATCCCTTTTCTCCTGGGGCAAGCGTAACATTCTTCTTAAAAGAACCTCCATGATTAAGCATTACCGAACCTTCCACCAAAACCGTGGACACTTCATTTTGCTCTTTATAAGAGGAAAAATTGAATTCGGTTCCCAACACTTTTACAGAGACCTCTTCTGAATTCACAATAAATGGATGCTCACTGTCCTTGGTCACATCAAAATAGGCTTCACCGTAAACATACACCTCCCTATTTCCTTTATTCGGGAATTTTGCCGGGAACTTAATATTGGAACCTGAATTAAGCTGGATAGCGGTTCCGTCGGACAACACCAATGTGAAGGTTTTCCCGTTGGGGATATGAAGTTCATTGAAAACGGAATCATCGATTCGGGTGTTGGCATTATAAATAAGGGTATCCCCGTAATGCATGGCAACTGTTTCCCCGCTGGAGAGCGTAATCGCATGATTTTCATGGTCAGCCATAAGCTTCGACCCACTACCGGTATCCAAAACCACAAAGTTACCTTCCTCTATAGAGGGCATAGCCTTAGAACCATCATAAATCCAAATAAAGGTCAAGCCAAGGGAAATCAGTCCTAAAAATATGGCCGCATATTTTAATATACCTGTCCACCGAAGCTTTTTAACTTTAGGTTGGGCCAATCGTTTGCTTACTTGCTCCCAGTCACCTTCCACATCCAAACTTTCAATGAGGGATATCGCCTCATCGACCAAACCTTCCGCGACGATGGCATCCAATAACTCTTGATCCCATTCCTGAAAAGGTTTATTGGATTTACCTCTCTTATGGATTGAATTTTTCAACTCCTCCAGGAGTGAATTTACTGTTCCCTTCTTGTACATTAATTACTGTTCTTATTAACTAGATAGGGATTCCATAAAATAGGGTGACAATTCTCATACTTTTTTTTCAAAAATGTTTTACTTTTATTAACAAATTGGCTTATGATATAAGTTTAATTTTATAATTCCTTAACTTTAATTTCTTTTAACCCCCGAAACTTCATTACGTATGAAATTTAAGGTCGAAGAGCTGTTTAAAGAAAATTATGCCCTTTTGTGTCTGGTTTCATTCTCTATTGTTAAGGACAAGGATGCAGCAAAGGATATTGTTCAGGATTTTTTTGTCTCTTTTTGGAATAAACGGGATTCTATAACCATTTCATCTTCCTATGGGGCGTATGCAAGGAAGTCAGTCAAAAACCTAAGCCTTCAATATTTGGAGAAGAAAAAAAAGGAGCTGCAGTTACATGAAACTTTACCTGAGGAAGCAAGTAAACCAGAACCGGGCTTTGACAGACCAAAAACCAACGACAAACTGAACGACTTGATCAACCAACTACCGGAAAAAAGAAAGGATATTTTTATTTCTGTTGTTGTTCACGGAAAAAGCTATGCTGAAATAGCTGAGACAAATGACATCTCAGTCAATACGGTTAAGACCCAAATGAAAAGGGCATATGCTTTCTTAAGGTCCTTCGAAAAAGAAGATTATCTTTCATTCTTTCTTATTATTTATTTCCTCTTATAGCAAGTGCAGCTTTTATTTTTTAAATAACCATTATTGGGCATGATCCTTTTATTGAACTAGAGAAAAAAACAAAGGTCAATCCAATCGTTTCATTGTTTGATTGCAATTCTTCAGTAGCTCCATATAATCAAGTCCTCGTTTTAAATTATTTATTCTAGATTGGCTGCTGTCACCCTAAATCATCATTTTTTTAACATAGTAGTGAATACTGTTAATAAATATGGGATGATTTAGCCTTATTTTTCCAATAAAGACTTTACCAACCAAAAACCATTTAAACTTTAAATCATGAAGAAATTATTATTTGCGGCCTTGTTGTTGCTACCAATTTTAATGTGCGCTCAAACCATAGGTGCTCCTGATAGAAAACCGGGAGAAGGAGAAGGTCCCTTTGACAGACTCATCATCAGGGGAGCGATTCTGATAGACGGTACCGGAGGGCCTGCTTCGGGGCCCGTGGACATTATTGTGGAAGACAATAAAATTGTGGACATTGCAAGGGTTGGCGTACCCAAGGTTGCCATTGACAACTCTAAACGTCCCAAATTAGGCAATGGAAAAACCAAGGAAATTGATGCTACTGGCAAGTATGTCATGCCGGGATTAATCGACCTACATGTTCATACAGGAGGAACTCCCAAAGCCCCAGAAGCCGAATATGTTTATAAACTTTGGATGGCCAATGGAATAACAACGGTCAGGGGTGTTCCTTTTGCAGACATGGAGTGGTCCTTAAAAGAGAAGAAAAGAAGTGCCAAGAATGAAATCGTAGCACCAAGAATGGTGTCTTTTCATAGAATCGGAACTGGCAAGGAATGGGAAGACCGAAAAATATTGACTCCCGAAGACGGAAGGGAATGGGTTCGCTATGCGAATAAAAAAGGGGTGGATGGCCTAAAGTTAGGCGCCCATCGACCAGCTATAATGGAAGCTGTATTGGATGAGGCCAATTCACTTGGTATGGGCAGTACGGCACACCTTGCTCAAAGCGGTGTCGCACAGATGAATGCCATCGATGCTGCAAGACTGGGACTAACCAGTATAACACACTTTTATGGGTTATTTGAATCCATGTACGAAAACAATGACATACAACCATGGCCGGTCGATATCAATTATGGGGATGAACAACATCGATTTGGTCAAGTGGCCCGTCAATGGAACTTGGTTGAGCCTGGGGGAGAAAAATGGAATTCGCTTCTTGATGAATTCATTGAATTGGATTTCTACATCAACCCAACGATGACCATTTATTCGGCAGGTAGGGATGTCATGAGAGCCCGCAATGCGGATTGGCACAAAAACTATACATTGCCTTCTTTGATGGATTTCTTTTCCCCAAGCCGTACAAGCCATGGTGCTTATTGGTTCGATTGGACCACTGAGGATGAAGTAGCTTGGAAAAAATACTATCAGGTATGGATGAAGTTCTTGAACGATTACAAGAATAGAGGAGGTAAGGTAACCTTAGGGTCGGATTCTGGTTTTATATACCAAACATATGGTTTCGGAACCATTTTGGAACTTGAAATGCTTCAGGAAGCCGGATTCCACCCTTTAGAAGTTATTCGTTCTGCAACCATGCATAGTGCTGAAGAAATCTTTAAACCATTGAAAAAACCAATCGAATATGGAGTAATTCGACCAGGACTTTTGGCCGACATGATTATTGTTGATGAAAACCCCCTTCAAAATCTAAAAGTCCTTTATGGAACCGGTGCCGTAAGACTTAATGATGAAACCGCTGAAGTGGAAAGAGTCGGTGGAATCGAATACACCATTAAAGATGGTATTGTTTATGACGCGAAAAAACTACTGAAAGATGTTGAGGCAATGGTGAATAAACAAAAAGAAGAAAGGGGCGAATAAATAAAACCACTAAATCTATAGATTCTTTTTAAGTTGTCCCAAACTGGATTGTTTTCAATAAAACAATCCAGTTTTTCCTTAATAACAAATATTAACCATTATGAAAAATATCCCTCTTCTAACACTACTGTTCCAATTTCTGTATCTATCCGTTTCTGCACAGACGGACCCATCTGTTTTTAATGATTTGAAATTCCGGTTCATTGGCCCTGAAGGTAATCGAGCCATTGCTATTGCAGGTGTTCCCGGAGACCCAATGATCAACTATATTGGGGCTGCCTCTGGTGGATTATGGAAAACTACGGATGGAGGGATTTCATGGAATCCAATTTTCGACGATCAGGATGTATCGTCTATTGGTTCTCTGGCCATTGCCCCCTCCAACCCCGATATTGTATGGGTAGGTACGGGTGAAACTTTTGTGATTAGACCTGCTCATGCCATGGGAGACGGAATATACAAATCGGAAGATGCCGGAAAAACATGGAAAAGAATGGGATTGGAAAAAACAGGTCGCATAGGCCGTGTTATTGTCCACCCCGACAACCCGGACATTGTGTATGTAGCCGCATTGGGACATACTTATGGCCCACAATCAGAACGGGGGGTCTACAAAACAACCGATGGTGGTGAAACTTGGAAAAAAATTCTTTTCGTTGATGAGGATACTGGCGCTGCAGAATTGGCCATTGACCCCAAAAATCCAGACCGGCTTATGGCGGGAATGTGGTCCATACATATCAATACATGGGGGTTGAACAGTGGAGGTCCCGGAGGTGGTGTATATCGTACTACCGATGGAGGAGAATCTTGGGAAGCTCTCTCTAAAAAAGGTCTTCCTGGCGGTAAGAAAAACCCAGTTGGAAAAACAGCCGTGGCCATTTCCCGTTCCAACCCCAATATAGTTTACTCGCTTTTTGAGATGGATAGTCCGGCCCTTTATCGTTCGGATGATTTTGGCGATACCTGGACACTACAATCCCGAAATCACGATATAGCTGAGCGCGCACCATATTATACTCGAATGGAGATTTCACCATCAGACCCAAATGAACTGTTTTTTGCCAGTGTTCGGTTCAGTACCTCAACCGATGGAGGGAAGACTTTTAGTAGGCTCCAAGCTGGAGGCGATAACCACGATATTTGGCTGGACCCCACAAACGGCGACCGAATGATGGTTGCCCATGATGGCTGTGCCAGTATTACCCTAAATCACAGTAAAAGTTTTCAACGCGTGGTACTTCCTATTGCTCAAATGTACCATGTTTCAGTGGATGATAAAATACCGTATAATGTTTATGGCAATAGACAAGATGGTTACTCTTATAAAGGACCCAGTAATAGCTTACAAGGGTATATTCCACTAGGCCTATGGGAAGGTGTCGGAGGATGCGAGAGCGGATTTGCCCAACCAGACCCTTTTGATAACGATATTGTATGGTCGGGTTGTTATGATGGTGGTTTGCAACGGTACAATGCTAGAACCGGACATGCCCAAGAAGTTCGTGTTTGGCCCGAAGCTGGATATGGTTGGGAACCTGGTAAACTCAAATATCGATGGCACTGGAACTTTCCGTTGGCCTTCTCCCCCCATACCAAACATCGGGTCTATGTTGGCAGTCAGTATGTCCACAAAAGCGATGACAACGGACAAAGTTGGCAAATAATCAGTCCGGATTTGACACTAAATGATAAAACACACCAACAAAATTCTGGAGGTATCGCAATCGATAATTTGATGACCTTTGATGGTGCAACCCTTTTTAGTATTGTTGAATCAAAATTAGAGGCTGGTCTAATTTGGACCGGTAGCAACGATGGTCAGGTAAGTCTTACTAAAAACGGAGGGGAAACCTGGATCAATGTTACCAAGAATATTCCCAATTTGCCCAAGTGGGGAACTATCAGCAATATAGAGGCTTCTAGGTTTAAAAAAGGAACGGCATATATCTCTGTGGATCTCCATCAAATGGGAGACTTTGCTCCCTATGTCTACAAAACTTCCGATTATGGTGAAAACTGGAGACTGATCAGTGAATCGGTTCCTAAATCGATGCATAGTTTTGCACATGTTATCAAAGAAGATCCCAAAAGAGAAGGGATGCTATATTTGGGTGTGGACAATGGTCTATATATCAGTACCGACGACGGTAATAATTGGATGCGTTTTCGAAACAACCTTCCTCCCGCCCCTGTATATTGGTTAGAAATTCAGGAACGATTCGATGATTTGGTAATAGGAACGTACGGAAGGGGGTATTATATTTTGGATGATATAGCCCCTTTACGGGAGTACAATATAGATGCCGATGGTAAAGAAGCACATTTGTTCAGTCTGCGCCCTGCCTTTCGTTTTCAGGAAAGACAAAGCATAAAAACTGATGGGCCAAGCTTGAACTCAGGTAAAAACCCGGATTATGGTGTCACCATCAATTACTATTTAAAAACAGATACTAATGAAAAAGTGGAGGTTCACATCCTATCTGCAGAAGACGAGTTGATACGCTCTATCAAAGGAAAAAAAACAGCAGGTGTTAATCGTGTGATGTGGGACCTTAGATATGAACCTACCTTTAAACCAAAATTACAATCAACTCCCCCAGGTAGACCTTGGGTACAACTTAACGGCGAAGGTTGGAGACCTTTGGTAACTTGGGACTTAGACCTTATGCGCGGTCAATTTGGTCCAAGGGTCGTTCCTGATATTTACAAAGTCAAATTAATCGTAGGGGATAAAGAATATATTAGAGAGGTCAATGTATTAAAAGATCCGTCTACCGAAGGTAGTCTAGCAGACATCCAAAAACAAGTAAGTTTTTCTTTGGAGCTAAGGAACGCAATTAACATTGCTGTTACCATGATCAATAATATAGAGAGAATACGTGCTGAGCTGAATGAGATCATTCCCTTATTAAAAAAGAAACAGGATATACAAAAAGCAAAGGAGCTTCGTATGTTGGCAGAGTCCATTGCCGGTTTACTTTATGACATTCACTTAACCGGTGCCCGGGAAGATGCTTTTAGATCTCCCATGAAACTATATGGTCGCTTAAGCGCCCTTGCCAGTGATATTACCGGAAAAGGAGTGGACTTTAAACCAACCGACCCGCAACAGGAAGTATATTCAATATTCAACAAAAGGTTGAAAGCTGTTAATGAAAAAATCAAGGCATTTATGAATGTTGAGATTAAAAAATTCAATAAAGAGCTTAAGAAAAGTGAATTTCAAATACAGTTGGATAATAAAATGAAGATGTAAAGTCAAGAAAAGATTTTAGGGTTCGGAGCTATAAATTTTTGTACTGTTAAACAGTACTACGTCTTCTATGCAATGGATCTCCTCCTTGCTTGATGGGTTAAAACAAAAAATTAAAGATATCGGATTTTCCGAATGCATTACTTCGAAAATAATCCAATGGCAATTGATTTTTAAGGGAATCGAAGATTACCTTCCGATAGGATAGCAATTGCAGACCGATGCATCATCTTTCTCCAATTGCAAACTGGCATACTCAAGGTCTCCTAAAGAAGCTACCGGGTGAGCAGCTTTGGCTTGGTCATCATCCAAAAATGGTCCATCCGGGGTTGTTTTAAAACGTAGTCCCCCCATTCGGTTATCATCATTTACCTTCTAGAAGATAATCAGATTCCAAAAAGCTTCACAGGCCGTGATTCCTTTCTTTCCTTTGCCATTATCTATTTGAATGTTTCAGACCCCGTTCTTTAATGGTCAAATCCACATCTTGTATTTTTCTCCCAACTGCTTCCAAAAGTTTTCTGTTATTAGAAAACAACACAATACTATTTCAGACATAACGTAAAATACTATTTATTTTTAATCGCAAATACTTAAAAAGCATTTTACGTTACTTTAATTCAGAATAAATATTTTAAGCATTGTATCACCTTCCACTTTGAAATCCATTGAACTACCACCCAGAAGCGAAACTACCGTCATTTCCGGTGTTATTTTTAAGTACAGATCGTAAGCCTTCCATATCCGAACTGATTTTATCTTCTAATACTCTGGCATACACTTGGGTCGTTGTGATCTTGGTATGGCCCAACAGTTTGGAAACCGTTGCAATGGGAACTCCATTGGAGAGGGTGACCGTAGTGGCAAAAGTATGGCGGGCGGAATGGAATGTCAGATTTTTATCTATCCCTATCCTTTTTGCCACCTCTTTGATGTAGGTGTTCATTTTTTGGTTTACAAAAACAGGCAAAAGGTTGTCCTTCCCGGTACCTGGAGCATCTTTATAGCGTTCCAAGATCAGCATCGCCTCTTCCAACAGGGGAATCCGAAGTGGATAATTGGTCTTGGTCCGTTGCAGGAATAGCCAGAACTTGCCATCAATACCTCGAACGACATTGCCACTTTTCAATTTTTTGACATCACTATAAGACAGACCCGTGTAACAGGAGAACACAAAGACATCCCTCACGATACGATGGCCTTCCTCGGGAACAAAAGCCTTGATCAACAATTCAAGTTCGTGTTTTTCCAAAAACTCACTTTTGTGCTTGTGAAACTTCAATTTGTATCGGGCAAAGGGGTTTTTGTCCAACCATTCCAGATCGAGGGCAAGGTTCATCAGCTTCTTTAAACGGGCTAGATGTTTCATGATCCCATTATTGTTCAATGAATTTGAACGTTGCAGGGATGGGCCCTTGCGAAGGAACTGCTCAAAATCGATAATAAAACCATACCTCATATGGCGAAGATAGATATCACCGGTCTTTTGCTGTTTCAATAAAAACTTCTTGAGATAATTCTCCGTGGTGTAGTAATTTTTAAGGGTTCCCGGCCTTAAGGTACCCTCCATATTTTCATTGTGATAGCTCACCAATTGTAGCAAAGTTTTGTGTCGGGTATCCACCCCGACGAACCTCGCTTTAATCGATTGCGCCGTAACCAACTCAAAATCAGATGTCAATTGTTTATGACAGGCCAATAACTTGGCATGTACCTCGTCCAAATAGTCGTTCAATTGCTTCCCTTGGGAGGTCCTGGCAACGGTTTTACTGGCCTCCGGATCCCATAAGGTAACTTTTGTTTTACGTTTTAAACTGATTTCTGCACGCTTTCCATCCACGGTTATCCGCGCATAAATTGGTGCAAAACCATCTTTTTCCTTGGCCAAATTGAGCCAAAAAAGGATACTAAAAGTTCTTGAAGTGCCCATAGACTCTCACTTTAGATGAATACTCGACTTTGTTTTGAAAGTCAAATCGAGGTGAAAGTCAAATGCTAAAGAGTTACCAAAGTAGCGAAAAAAATCGGTCAAAAAAAGGTAACCGAATAGGTAACTTTTGTTTTGGTTTTAAAGCCAATCAAATGAAATCAAAAAAAATGTAATTCTTTGAAAATCATCTGATTGACTTTTTATTGGGTTCCTATAAAACCCATTTCGTCGGGATGACTGAATCATCGACAAAATTCTATATTGTTGAAAATCATTGTTTTAACCCTGTAATCTTGAAGGTATTCCCGTTAAGAACACGGAAAGCAAAAAACAACTTTTAAACACAATTTTCATGTGCCTAACTGTCAATAAAAATAGTAATAATATTCATAAGATTTGTTTTAAACTTTAAAAGCTTAACTATTAATCTTCAAATAAATCCATCGCTCAATACTTTGTTTCATCTTTATTAAAAAATGGAACTGACAAACACTTTATACAAAACTTTTGTAGCTTAAAAGCTCTAAGATAAGAATGCCGTATATTCATATAAGTCGAGCCACAAAACCACCAGCCCATTTAATGGTTTACAATAATGTTTATATTGTAATTTATACAAAATTTAGCAGAAAATTATACTGTGCGATAATTTACATAACTAAGACATAGTTAACCAAATTAAGAGTATACACCGAATGAAGTTAAGTATATAAAATAGTTGTAAGCAATACAAATGAACCTTTACTACAAATATTTACCACCCGAAAGACTATCGTATCTCGACGATGAGTTATTGAGATATACCCAACCAATTGACCTCAACGACCCTTTTGAATGCTTACCAAAAAAGCCATCCGAAAAGGAATTTAAAGATGTCATAAAGAGAATATCTGAACTGTTATCGAAAAAAGGGGGGCCTTTGAACGAAAATGCTGAACTATTGGAGCTTGAAAAAATGTATCGTGAGGCTTATCTAAAAGTAAATAACGACATAGGAATTTTATCCTTGACAAAAAAATGGAACAACACTTTGATGTGGGCACATTACACTAATTCGCACAAAGGTTTTTGCGTAGGATTTGACCCAAAAGGAAAGTATTTTGAAAACTATTTGAGTACCAACCTAGAGGAATCAAAAACGGTTAAAGAAGTAGTCTATTCGGACAAAAGAGTTGAAATACCAATGGATTTTGAAAAAGAGAAACTTGGGTTTGAACCTTTCATAACAAAATCAACGGACTGGAAATACGAAGAAGAAATTAGAGTAATTTCTACACTCAATCTGTCGGACAAGAAAAAATGTGGTAATCCGGTAGACATTCATTTATTTAAAGTGCCACACAAATTAATTAAGGAAATCGTTGCTGGAGCGAATATGGAAAAAAATAATGAGGATTTAGTAAAAGACTTTTGTTCCAAAAACGGTATTCAGTTCTATAAATCAAAGATATCGAATGAACAATTCCATATGGAAAGAGAATAATAATGTACTGCTTACAACAATGCTAAATCCTAATGCGGAAATGAACTTAGATGAATTAATTAAAAACATTCGGAATGTTTCTCAGGAAGAAGTTGTCCAAAATCTATCGGATTATTTAAGGTCATGGAAAACTGACCAAAGAAATGTTATGGAGTTTCGGGAAAGTGTTGAGCGTTATCTTGGAAATATTTGGATTGAAAAAGAAGGAGCGTTCAAAAAAATTTACCGAATGTGGTCGGAATTCAGAGACACTGCAATTGACGGGATTGGAGGAATGACAATGAACGAAAGGCTTTATTGGTTTGGACTTATAGACTTCTTTGATAACGCAAAAAATAACTCTGAACGAGAAAAGTTTTACGCAAAATTGATGGCTAAAGAATAAAGCCCCGTTTACAACATTGGTTAATTAAAAAGTACATAAAATAATGTTTGCAATTTCACCTACTGATATTGATTGGTTCACATTCCTTAAGAATGAGGGACTGAATTCAGAAATCAATTTTTGGACACCAACACCATGGAATGTCTCGAAGCTTAAAAGAGGTGATAGGCTCTACTTTATGCTAAAATCACCAATTAGAAGAATAGGCGGTTACGGTCAGTTTTTAGAATATAAAAATACCACGGTAAAGCAAGCATGGAATGAATTTGGACCGAAAAATGGGTGTGCTAGCAAAAAAGAGTTTATAGATAGGTTGGATAAATACAAATCTGACAGAAGCTCTGACAAAAAAAGTGTTTCTGAATCTGAAATTGGTTGTATTGTTTTGACCAATGCGGTCTTTTATGATGAAGAGTATTTTTTAAATTTAGATAATTATGAAATTGACTTTTCAAGATATATCGTCAAAATCAAATACTACAATTCAAGCGACCCATTACAAGCAGTAGAAGCAACAAAAGAGTTACCAGAGACTTTTGAATTAATTTCTGCTAACTCTAAAAAGTTAAAAAAATCACGACTTGTCACAGAACGCAAAGGTCAAGGAATCTTTAGAGCAAAACTAACTTCTGCGTATGAGAATAAATGTTGTATCACAGGAGAAGACACACCTGAATTATTGGAAGCTGCACATATACAACCGTACATCGACCAAAACTCCAATCATGTGAAGAATGGACTATTGTTACGTGTAGATTTTCACAAAATATTTGATAGCGGATTAATGTTTATTGATGACAATTATAGAATCAACATTAGCCCGCAAGTAGAGTCTGAATACTATTGGATACTTCGGTTCGTTTTGTGCCACCCATTTCGGAGTTATAGT